>OIZO01000136.1_pt1 | contig 60520 bp, 59 predicted proteins | sample 1588551 | NCBI WGS metagenome assembly OIZO01 (sample SAMN03283271) | human gut metagenome | biome: human-associated habitat; material: feces | host: Homo sapiens | place: Peru | collected 2012
GTCGCAGCAATCAGAGTGTTTTTGCCCCAGAAACCGTTCCTTCGCGCAAACTTTACTTAAATTATTTATAATGCGTTTGCCCTGGATGAGCATTTGCAGTATCGGAAAAACCATGTGTTTGAGCGCATAATGAAACAATAAATTGTTTTCAGCGGCGCTTTTATTCAAATCATCGGGCTACGACTTTGAATCACAGGAACATTCAGCACGTAAAAGCGGAAACTATGATTTCTCATTTCAGATTGCCTCTGAATAAAAAAACTCCGTCTTAAAATCTCAATTCCAAGACGGAGGCTCGCTAAAACAGATTTAAAATGAATACGTCCGCTTACTCTGTCGGGCGTTTCTTAAGTTTCTTGCTTTTAAGGACAGCCTGACCTTCTCCAACCTGCTGCTCCATCATAGCGCGAACTTTCAAAGGCAAGCCAAACAAAGTAATAAAGCCCTGCGCATCTTTGTGGTCATACAATTCACCAGTCTTGAACGAAGCAATACTTTCATTATACAAACTGTATTTTGAATAAGAGCCAGCTCCACGGATTGCACCCTTGCACAGCTTGAGTTTTACCCAGCCAGTAACAGTTTCTTCTGTTTTATCAACAAACGCCATGCAGGCATCAAACAAAGTTGTAAACCATTTTCCGTCGTAGATAAGTTCTGCAATTTTTATAGAAAGCTGCTGCTTGTAATGGTATGTGTCGCGGTCCAAGCAAAGATGCTCAAGCATCCTGTGCGCAAAATAAAGAATCGCTCCACCTGGAGTTTCATAAACACCGCGGCTCTTCATTCCTACACAGCGGTTTTCGCAGATATCAACAAGACCAATTCCGTTTCTTCCGCCTATTTTGTTAAGCTCAAGAAGAAGCTTAAGGGCATCCATTTTTTTGCCGTTAACTGCAACAGGAATTCCTTTTTCAAAATCAATCTTAACATATTCACCAGCAGCGGGAGCTTCTTCAGGCACAACTGTATTTTTAAGCATATGCTTGTAGTTAGGCTCATTTTCTGTTTTTTCAAGTTCAAGACCTTCATGGCTCAAGTGCCAGATATTTTCATCGCGGCTGTAAGACTGATCTTTTTTCATCGGAACTTCAAGCTCGCGGTCTTCAAGATATTTGATTTCAGCTTCACGGCTATCCATGTTCCATTTTGGATCACGCCATGCCGCAATAACTTTCAAGTCTGGAGCAAAAGCCTTGATTGCAAGCTCAAAACGAACCTGGTCATTTCCCTTTCCAGTTGCTCCGTGGCAGATTGCAACTGCCTTTTCCTGACGAGCATATTCAACAAGAATTTTTCCAATAAGAGGACGCGCAGTAGAAGTTCCAAGAAGATATTCATCTTCATAGATTGCATTTGACTTCAAAGCCGGCCAAACATATTCTTCAATATATTCCTGACGTGCGTCTACAACGTAACAAGCAGAAGCTCCAGTTTTCAAAGCGCGGGACTTGATTGCCTTCCAGTCATCTCCCTGTCCAACATCAATGCAGACAGCAATAACATCATAGTCATAGTTTTCTTTGAGCCATGGAATGATAACAGTTGTATCAAGACCGCCTGAATAAGCCAAGACAACCTTGTCCTTTTTTGATGCCGCAGATTTTGCAACTTTTGTTGCTTCAGAAACTTTTTCTTTAACTGCCATAACAACGCCTCTTATAAAGAATTTTTTCAGCAATCTTATTTTCAGTTTGAATAAATTCTAAATAAAATTACTGTATGCATAGAATATACATTTTTATGAATAAATATGCAATATCAAAATGAATAAAAAACAAATGCAGTTTGGACAGTAAAGTGTTTCTGCTTTTCTTCCAAAGGTAAATCCTGCGGAAGCGATGATGTCTGCCGCCTAAAAGAGCCGTACTTAAACGCTCCGTTTTCCTTAAAACAGCAAGTACACTCCTTGCTCACAAAAACATTTCCATCAGGAATGCCGATTTTCTTCAAAAGAAAAAGATTCGCATCCGCAAGGCTCAATGAATATTTATTCCCATCGATAAAAGAAACACATTCGCTTCCAAAATTTTCTGCAAAATATTCAGCACGATCTTTATCAATAGAATAACAGCATGAATTTATATGCGGTCCCAAAACAAAGCAAAAGTCATCAGTATTAGAACCATATTTTTTATTCAGCATAAAAAAAGCCTCCTTTACAATTCCAGTTCCCTTCCAGCCGGAATGCAGAACACCAAATGCATTCGAGTTTTTATCATAAACAAAAATCGGCATGCAGTCCGCAACAGTTACAGCAGGAATTATGAATTTATTTGAAGTAAGAATTCCGTCTCCCTTCTTTTTAAAAATTTCATCCGCGCTAGAAACTTCATAAACAGTTTTTGAATGTATAAGTTCCGGCTGCGCAATTTTTCTTTTTTCAGCACAAATAGAAGAAAAAAAATTATCACGCACTGAATTGGTTTCATTCCATCTGAACCGCATATTTCCAGATTTCAAAACCGACATTCCCCATAAAGGAGCAGAAGACAAAGGCTTTCCGTTATAAAAAAAATTTCCTGTTAAAAAACTCATACTGAAATATTTTCCATTTCTATAATTGCCTGCAAGACTTCGGACGCAAATTTTACGCTGTGTGCAAATTTTTCAAGATTCAATTTAAACTCTTTATTGTCCGCACCCATTATCTTATTTAAATTTGCAAGCGGTCCGTAATAAACTGTTGATTTTTCGCCAAGCATAGCAAACAAAAGATTTTCAAAGCCGGTCAAAAACTTTGCAAACACATCAGCCAAATCCAAGGCATTTCCTTCAATTTCAAAAAGAATGCTGCGAAGTTTTTCTTTATCTGGCTCTTTTTCAGAAGAAGCATAATGCGTAATTTCAGAACCGTATTCTCCAGAAGATGAAAGCCGCTCAACAAGAAAATCATTTTTTGTAATAATAGAATTCAATGTGGAAATCATGTCAGAAAATTCATACATATTTTCCTTTATTGAAAACTTTCCTTCCAAAGTAATTGTGCTCAAAAGCTGCTTGTATTTTGGAAACTCATTCTTTAAATAATAATTCAAAAAGCCAATCGAGCTTTCATACTTTTCAGTGTAGTCCGCACCGACTTTTTTCCAGGGACGCGAAGGATACTTTGGAAAATCTTCAAGTGAAAAATAAATTTTGAGTTTTTTCTTTATTTCCGATTTTTTAAAATCCTTGTTCCACATTTTAAGCCGCTTGTCCAAAACAACTTTCCATTGTTCCTTGAATTTTTGAAACCACAAGTCGCTGTAACTCAATGGCAATGGAGAATAAAGGGAATTTTCAGAAATTACTTTTCCAAACTTTTTAAGCGGAATTTTTTCTGCAAATGTATTCAGCAAAGAAATTTCCGCAGACGATGAATTTACTTTCTCTGCAATCTCCTCATAAGAAGAAGTCGAGCAGTTCCACAAATCTTTCTGGGGAATTCCAGACATAAAAAGAACAGAAAGAGTTGTGTCAGAACATTCAAAGCGCCCCAAAAGAATTCTTGCAAGGCTGTCAAAGTCATCTTTTATCTGTGAAAAAGAACAAGTGCGCCCGGAAGAGCCGGAAGAAAATTTTGACATGACAGTGCCAAGCGGAATTTTCACAAACATTCTAAGCCGCTCAAATTCACGGGAGCAAGCAGACATTTTTATTTTCTTTTCAGAAGAAATTCCAGAAACAATTCCATCAAGCTTTGTAAAAAGAATATTTCTAATGTCCGCAGGCAAAGGCTTTTCAAAAGAATAACTGTAAACATCGCACGAAGATTTTATATCTTGAACAATTTCAGGCATCACGGTAAAACCAAGTAAAAAATAAAACAGCCCTGAATCCTGTTCAAGAGAATCAAACGAAGGTTTAAAAAATTCACGAACACGCTTTAAATCCAAAAGCCCGGAATAAAATCCAGAAAGAAGAAGCTTGTTTTTGCAGTCAATCACATCAGGAAAATCATGTTCCAAATTTTTTGAAAGAGAAGCCAGGACGGAATTATTATAAACAGTTTCAATGCTTGAATTCAAAAACAAAGACTTCAGCCATAAAATGAACCTGAACAAAAGCGGCTCTTGCCTAAGTTTTTCCGAAAGAGTCAGCTTGTCCTCTCTGCGCTTTTCCTGCTCAAACTGATTGTCAGATTTTTCAGAAGGAAAAGAAACATCAAGTTTGTCCTGCTGAATCTGGCTCAAAATATCAGAGCGTTCTTCTTTTGAAAGATTTGACGCAAGAACTTCAAAATTGCTTTTTGCTGATAAATTTTTATTTTCCATAATCTGATTCTATTCTATGAAAAGAAAAAGGAAATGTAAAGATTTTATTTCTATAAGAATATCTAAAAAAACGCTCCCAAGAATGCAAGGGAGCAATGATAATGATTTTTTATTTATTTTTCAAGAACTTCTTTTATGATGGCAAGACCTTTGTCAATTTCCTTGTAGCCAATATTCAAAGGCGGAACAAGGCGCAAGACATTTTTTCCTGCTGTAGAAAAAAGCACACCTTTTTCAAGGCAAAGTTTTTCAACTTCCACAGGATTTTTTGAAACCTGAATTCCAATCATAAGACCTTTTCCGCGAACATCTTCTATGCAAGGCAGATTCCAGTTTTTTACAGTGTTCTGAATATATTCGCCTTTTTCAGAAACAGAAGACAAGAATCCGTCCTTTAAAAGCTCATGCAAAACCACACTGGCCGCGCTGCACGCAAGAGGATTTCCGCCGAAAGTTGACTGATGATCTCCCGCCGCAAAAACATTTCCTTTTCCACGGTAAAGACAAGCACCCATTGGAATTCCACCGGCAATTGCTTTTGCAAGCGTTACAACTTCCGGTTTTATCTCAAGCTGTTCGCTCGCAAGAAGCGTTCCTGTGCGTCCCATTCCTGTCTGAACTTCATCGCAGATTACAATTGCGCCTGCTTTTCTTGCAGATTCCGCGGCAGTCTTTGCCCATTCCTTATCAAGAGGAAAAACACCGCCCTCGCCCTGAACACATTCCATCATCAAAGCGGCAGTCGTGTCATCAAAAGCATCTTTCAAAGAATCATAATCGTTTGGCTTTATAGTTTTAAATCCTTCAACATAAGGCGCAAAAGTTTCCGGGTGAAAAATATCCTGACCAGTCGCAGTAAGAGTCGCCATCGTGCGTCCGTGAAAAGAATGCTCCAGAGTTACAATAGTTTTTCTTTTTGAACCGCCGTTCAGCTGGCCAAATTTGCGGGCAAGCTTTATCGCAGCCTCATTTGCTTCCGCGCCGCTGTTTCCAAAGAATACGCCTTCAAATCCTGTGGCAGACAAAAGTTCATCCGCATACTTTACGCCGATGTCGCTAAAAAAATAATTGCAGACATGAATCTGTTTTTTTGCCTGGCTAGACACAGCTTTTACAAGCGGCTTAAAATTATGTCCCAAGCTATTCACTGCGATTCCGGCAAGAAAATCAATATATTTTTTTCCATTTATATCTGTAAGAATAGAACCTTTTCCGCTCTTAAAAACAACATCAAAAGAGCCGTAATTATTTAAAACTTTTTTGCTTCCCATGTTAACCTCTAGTAAATCATAGTTCCAATTCCGCGATCGCTGAACATTTCGATTAAAAGTGAATGAGGAACACGGCCGTCAATAATATGAGTGCGAGGAACACCACCGTTGCGGGCAAGCATGCAGCACTCAATCTTCGGAATCATTCCACCTGCAATTATTCCTTCGTCTATATATTTTTCAACGTCTCCAATGTGAATCCTCTGAATCAAAGACTTTGGATCATGCACGTCTTTTAGAACGCCAGGCACATTTGTAAGCTGAACAAATTTTTCAGCATGAAGAGCCACAGCAATTTTCGCAGCGGCAGTGTCGGCATTTATATTGTAACGGACATTGTCTCCATCGCAGCCCAAGGCAACGGTCGAAACTACAGGAATAAAATTCTGCTCCAAAAGCGACTCAAGAATTTCAGGGTTCACTTCTGTAACTTCCCCGACAAAGCCCAAGTCCTGCCCGTCTTTTTGAATTTTCACAGCCTTTAAAAGTCCTGAATCAACTCCGCTCAAGCCGACAGCCTTTCCGCCGTTCTCAAGAAGAAGAGCAACAATGTCCTTGTTCAGTTTTCCAGTCAAAACCATCTGGACAATTTCCATTGTCTCTGCGTCAGTGTATCGAAGTCCGTTTATAAATTTGCTTTCCTTGCCGACTCTTCCAAGCATATTGTTGATTTCAGGACCGCCGCCGTGAACAAGCACAACATGGATTCCAATTGTGTTTAATAGAACAATATCTTCCATTACGTGCTTTTTCAAATCCGCATTAAGCATAGCGTTTCCGCCGTACTTTACGACAACAACTTTTCCGACCCAATGCTTAAAATACGGAAGAGCCTGAACAAGCACATCGGACCAATGCGCATTATCAAGACGAGGATCAATTTCTTCTATATTAGGTTCAATTGTGTTCAATTTTTTGCTCCGTGTTTAGGTTCTGTAATCGCCGTTTATTTTAACATATTCGTAAGTCAAATCACAGCCCCAAGCAGTTCCGCAAGCGGTTCCGTCCTTGCATTCAATGTTGATTTTTATTTCTGCTTCCTGAAGAACTTTTTTTGCCAATGCCTCATCAAAGTCAAGAGGAACTCCATTCTCAAAAACTTTAAGCGAAGTTCGTTTTCCTTTCTGCTCGCCGATAAAATCAGTCGCACCAGTCCGCATGGAATTTTCTGCGCTTTCAAATGTTATGGAAGTTTTTTCAGGAGAAAAGTCAAATCCTGAATATCCCATTGCGCACAAGAAACGCCCGAAGTTCGCATCGCTTCCAAAAATAGCGGCTTTTGCAAGGCTTGAGCTTATAACGGCTTTTGCAAGACCACGCGCAGTTTCAACGTCCTTCGCCCCGGAAACATTGCATTCAATCAACTTGGTTGCGCCTTCTCCGTCTCCTGCAATCTTTTTTGCCATCTGGGTATTTATAGCATTCAAGGCTTCGTAAAAAATCTCAAAGTCTTCGCCTTCGCACGTGATTTCATCGTTTCCAGCCATTCCGTTTGCAAGAATAGTCAGGCTGTCATTTGTGGAAGTATCGCCGTCAATTGAAACGCAGTTGTAAGTTCCGGCAACAGATTTGCGCAAGGCTTTTTCAAGCATCTGGGAAGAAATGGCACAGTCAGTTGTCATAACGCTGAGCATCGTTCCCATGTTTATATGAATCATTCCAGAGCCTTTTGCCATTGCTCCGATTCTTACAGTTTTTCCGCCGATTACAGTTTGTACAGCGCATTCCTTGTAATGAGTGTCCGTTGTCATTATTGCAGTGCGGGCTTCTTTATGACCTTCCTTGGAAAGTCCGTCTTTTAAAGACTGAATATTCTTTTCGATTTTTTCAACAGGAAGCTGCTTGCCGATTACGCCTGTAGAATATACAATAACGTCGCCAGAATTTATTCCAAGAACATCGGCTGCAAGGCTCGCCATTTTTCGTGCAACTTTCGCGCCCTGCTCGCCGGTACAAGCATTTGCGTTTCCTGAGTTTGCAATAACAGCCTGAGCCTTTCCGTTGGCAATATTTTCTTTTGTAAGCTTTACGCTTTCCGCCTTGACTTTATTCTGTGTAAATACGCCGGCAGCATTGCAAAGCTTTTCGCTAAAAACAAGCGCAAGGTCGTTTTTTGTGCTGCTTTCTTTTATCTTGCAAAGCATTCCATTTGCCGTAAAGCCTTTAGGAGCTGTAACTCCGCCATCAATAAACTGCATTTTTATACACTCCTTTTACAAAGTTCTGCATAATTATAAACTTTTTCCGCACAATGTCAATAAAATCAGTAGGCGCACAAATAAATAAAATATAGAAAACATCAATACTTGATGAAAAACAGTTTTCGTTATATATTGACCGAATTAAATTCACTAAATCGCTTTTAAACGAGTTCGATATGACAACAAATCTAAACACACAAACTGGAAAATATCGTTCAGTAATTTCCGTAGACAAAGAAAAATGCGTAAACTGCCAAAGGTGCATTGCAGTGTGTCCTGTAAAAATGTGCAACAACGGATCTGGCGACTACGTTGACTTTGACGAAAAACTTTGCATAGGATGCGGCTCTTGCATTGAAGCCTGCACTCACGGAGCAAGAAAAGGAATTGACGATGCAGAACTTTTCTTTGACTCTCTTAAAAAAGGTGAGAAAATCGTAGCGATTGTAGCTCCAGCTGCAATTGTTAGTTTCCGTGGAAAAGATCTTGAGCTGAACGGATTTCTAAAGTCGCTTGGTGTAGAAGCTGTTTTCGATGTAAGTTTTGGCGCGGAGCTTACAACAAAATCCTATGTTGAATATATTAAAAATAAAAATCCAGACTGTGTAATTTCTCAGCCTTGCCCTGCCCTTGTTTCGTTTATTGAAACTTACCGTCCAGAACTCATAAAATATCTTGCGCCAGCTGACAGTCCCATGCTTCACTGCGCAAAAATGATAAAAGAATTTTATACAAAATACACTGGATATAAAATCGCGGCAATTTCGCCATGCTATGCAAAACGGCGCGAGTTCGATGAAACTGGAATCTGCGACTACAACGTAACGATGCGCTCAATCCAAAGTTATATGGAAGAAAAAAACATTAGGATTGATTCATTTCCAAAAGTAGAATACGAAAATCCTGCCGCGGAACGTGGAGTTCTTTATTCAACTCCGGGCGGACTTATGAGAACCGCAGAACGCTTTGTTCCGAGTATTTCAGAAAAAACGCGCAAAATCGAAGGAAACCCAAAAGTTTTTCTTTACCTTGCAAAATTTTCAGAAGCGAATAAAAACAAAAAGCCATGCTTTACTTTAATTGACTGTCTTAACTGCGAAAACGGATGCAACGAAGGTGCCGGAACCACAAACAAGGGAATGCACCTTGACGAGATGGAATCTTTTGTAGAAAACCGAATGCATGACCGCCGCTCATACTGGGAACAAAAAGGACACAGCAAAAAATCCGCTCTAAAAAAACTGAATAAGGCAATCGATGAGTTTTGGAAGCCCGGACTTTACGACAGAACCTATGTTGACAGAAGTGCATATTTCCACCAGAAAATCAAAGAGCCTTCGCAGGAAGAAATTCAGAAAATCTACAGAGATATGTACAAAAAAACAAAGTCGGACATTTTAAACTGTGGAGCCTGCGGATATGAAGACTGCGAGCAGATGGCAGTTGCAATTTACAACGGGCTGAACCGTCCAGAAAACTGCACTCATTACACAAACATTTTAAAGGACATAATGAACGAGCAGCATCAAGAAGAAGTAAAGCAGTCTGTGCGTAAAGTTGTTGAAACCGGATCTGAAAAACTTACAGAAAACGGACGCGATGTCCAAACATTGGCAACTGCCGCGCGGGACATGACAGAAAGCGTTTCAACTTCATCTTCTGCTGTTGAAGAAATGATTGCAAATATAAATTCTATAAATTCAATTCTTGAGCACAACGCTGAATCCGTAGGGCTTCTTGACGGAGCAACAAGAAAAGGAATGGCAGGAATTGAAAATGTCGCTGAGCTTGTTTCCAAGATTGAAGAAAACTCAAACGGACTTAGCGAAATGAGCAGCGTTATTCAGAAAATCGCAAGCCAGACAAACCTTCTTGCCATGAACGCCGCAATTGAAGCCGCTCACGCAGGAAATTCCGGACGCGGCTTTGCAGTTGTAGCCGATGAAATAAGAAAACTCGCTGAAAATTCAGGCTCGGAAGCACGCAAAATTTCTGATGTCCTAAAAAATGTAAAGCAACTAATCGATGCAACGTTCAAGGACACAGGGGACGTTCAAAAAGAATTTTCAGAAGTTGTGCACCTTTCTGGAACTGTAGTTGAGCAGGAACAGACTGTACGCCGTGCAATTTCAGAACAGAACGAAGGCGGAAAACAGCTTTTGCAGGCGGTAGGTTCAATGCGCGAACTTACTCAAACAGTAAAAGAACGCACAGAAAAACTTCTTACCGACACAAACGCAATAAAAGAAAGCATTTTGGAGCTAGGAAAATAAAAATAGAGCAAGCAGATTACTGATTCTTCTTATTCCGCAATCTGCTGAAAAGAATAACTTCTGGGCGGTATTCAAAATGCATATTGTCCCAGATTACCCACTTTCCGCCCCACAAAAATCCGTTGTTTTCAAAAATCTCAATTACTTTTTGTGGTGGCATCCATCTTCTTTCAAGCGGAAGCCTCATCCAGTTGTCTCCGTCAATATCCCGTCTCCATGCCCAGTATACATTTTTCTGCTTCCAGCCTCTTGGAAGCAAGTCAAGCGCAACTCCAAGGCTATGAAATGAACGGTTGCCAGAATCACTTATGTTCCGCCAAGAATAACTGTCCGCGCTTAAAAGTGTATCTAAAAAATTTTTCACTTCCGCATCAGACTTTGAACTTTCAAGAATTTCTTTTTCAACTTTTGCAAGCGGTTCCCTAAGACGTTCATGCGCATTTGACCTTTTTCCAAGAAACGGAATTTTTTTTATGTGCTGCTCAAGTGAAACTCTTGTCTTACAGTCATACACAAAGTCATAAAAAAACGGAGGAGTTCCTTTGACGCTTGTTCTGTTTTCTGTAGAACTGAACTGCCGGATTTTTTCAATGTCCTCTTCTGTAAAATCCGCCGGGTCATGCAGAGCAAAATCATATTCATATAGAAAAGAATTGTACAGATTTTTATTTTCAATTTCGGATTCAGGCAAAAACATTCCGTCCGCCCAGAAAAATTCAGCAGTTCTGTCTTCAAGCGAAAGTAAAATTTTCCAGTCGCCTGCAAACGCATTGTACTCACTTTTAAACTGAATATCAGGATAAGCCTTTCTAAATAATGAAAGCAATTCAGGCTCTTCACCTTTTAAATTAAAAGCAGAAAATGAAAACCCAAAGCAAGAAAAAAACAAAAGCGCAAATAAGAAAATACGGAGAAAACAGCTAGAAGAAAATTTCATTTTTTAAATATAGCATTGAAAATACCAGCAATGTCAACTAAAAAGTTTTGAAGTAATTTTTAATTCTTTTATCACATAATATGCATGATTCAATTCTACCACACGAACAAGTCAGCGCAGTTGCGTTCTCCTCCGGAAACATCGATTGCCTGCCCTGTGCAGAATTTATTTATCGCAGTCATAAAATAAATCCAGTCAGCGGCTTCTTCCGCAGTCGCCCAGCGTTTTAGCGGAGTTACGTCCAAGATTTTTTTCCAAAGCGATTTATTCTGAACAACAGGCTCATTAAGTTCCGTAAGAATTCCGCCAAAGCACAAGGCATTGCAAGTTGCCCGGTATTCATTTGCAAGCCGAATCGCGCAGTTTTTCATGTAGCCCACAACTCCAGCCTTTGACGCGGCATAAGAAGCAAACTCGTTTCCTGTAAGCGCTGAAACGGAAGCATTGAATAAAACAGATTTTATTTTTTTCTGAAACGCATATTTTTCTGTAACCGCTATTGTTCCAATAAGATTCACTTTTATATCATCAAGACTGAAATTGCTGGCAGTTTGAATTCCAGCATTGTTCACAAGAATTTCAACACCATTTATTTCAGGAAGAGAATTTTCTTTTGAAATGTCGCAAACAAAATGTTTATAGCATTCAGCATTCTTTACAGAAGAATCGCCGCTTATTGAGTCAGGGCACACATCAAGTCCAATGACTTCATTTTTTTCAGCAAGAAACTTTAAGGCGCACGCTCTTCCGATTCCCCTGCTCGTTCCTGTGATTAAAACTTTCATTTTGCATTAGCCTTTTTGTATTCAATATATTCCTGCCCGACTCTTTCTTTTTCCCACTGGCGGACAACTTTATATCCCAAGCCGGAAAAAAACACTTCGCCCAAAAGTTCAAATCCAGCCCCAATCGCCGAGCACACAAAAACTTGAATCCAAGTCCAGCCAAAGAAAACTTTTGAAACAATTGTGGCAAAAATAAAATTGTCAACAAGCTGGGCTATTGCGGTTGAAATATATGAGCGAGATGCAAATGAAAAAAATCCGTCTGACTTAAAAAGGCTTCCGATTGCGCAGTTAAGAAGAGCATTTACAACTGACGATGAAACAAACGCGACAGACGAGCCAAGCACAACATACCAAGAACCCGCAAAAGTCGCATTGAGCGCGTCATTAACAAGTGAATTCTCAGAAGCATAATATTCGCCCCACTTTCCCGGAGTCTTTGCAAGCAACGCAAATGAAACGCAAATAAAAAGATTCGCAGCAAGAGCAACAAGGGAAATTTTTATTGATGCCTTTGCGCCCCATCTTTTGCAGATTACGTCCATGCACAAAAACATAATCCAGCTGAATGCAAATCCGCAGTCAAGCGCAGCATACTTAAAAGTTACAAGTTCTTTGTTCGCCATAAGATTTGCACAGACAACGGACAAAATAAAAATTGAAACTGTGAGTGAAGGAATGTTTCTAAAAAGAATTTTAAAGTCGTCAGCTTCACGGGAAACAAAAGAAAGGAATTTTTTCATAAAATGTCAGCGGAAACAAAACCGCCAGCCTCCATAAGAATTTTAATTTATAAAGCGCAGGAGAGTTATGAGGAATCATAAACTGCGCAACACAAATGTAATATTTTTCTGTATAAAATGCAAGGAGTCATCCGTTGCAAGCAGGGCTTACGCATTATAAATGTATTCAGCATAAAACTGGCTTCCGGACACGGTTTCCTGGTTCAAAATCGCGCAATAATGCGCTATACGCTGATTGTTGCAAAGTAACTTATAGAATTCCCCGCTCATGCGGTCTCAACAATCAGAGTATTTTTGCCCCAGGAACCGTTCCTTCGCGCAAACTTTGCTTAAATTATTTATAATGCGTTTGCTCTGCGTTGCAAGGGCTTACGCGGAGTTTTATAAGGAGGAAAAATAAAGAGAAAAAGTTCCATGAAACAGTGCCGAGAACTGGAAACCGTAAAAATTGGCTGCAAACTTGGAACAACGTTAGACTATCTTGCGACAGAAGCTGTGTCTGAAGCCATGGATAACTATCGCGATAAATATTTCGAACTAAAAGAAAAAATAATAAAACACTGAAATTCAAGCCAACATATCATTCATTTAAAAACTGAGCATTTTTCCACTTTGATAAAAAGTATTTTTATGTTAAATTAAATCATAATATGAATAGTGACGTTGCAACATTACAAAGCATAGCAAAAACCTTGGAAGAAGAACCTTTGGCAAGTCAGCGTGTGCTTGCGGAAAATGCTGGTATGTCCATCGGGCTTATGAACGCTGTTCTGAAACGCTTTGTTGAGCGTGGATGGATTATGCTGACTAATGTAAATCTGCGGAAACTTTCTTATGCAGTTACTCCTGACGGAATTGCAGAACTTACATCCAGAAGCCAGAAATTTGCAAAGAGAACATTTGCGATTGCAAACACTTATAATGAAACATTCTGCCACCTTGTTTCCGAATCTAAAAAACAGGGCATAACAACGCTTGTTCTTTACGGCAAGAGTTATATCCGATTTCTGCTTATCTATGCCTGCCAGACCTTGAACGTAACATTTATTGAAAAAGAAGTTACTGAACCTGTTATGAAAAATGCCCTTTGCGTGGTAGGAGAATTAAATGAAGAATCAGAAATCACCCGCCTTGAAAATGAAGGCTGTGTGAATCTTTTGAACTTGATAGAGAAATACTGATTATAACTCTTCCAAAAGGCTTTTTCACCCTAAAAGAAATAAAAGAAGGCATGATTAAAATAGATTTAACAAAACAGAAAACGGACTTCTTCAAACCAAATATAAAAGCATGAATTTCATTATCAAGACAAGAAGCGATGCTACAATAATATTTATTGACAGCATCCCCCTGCGCATTCTTCACAAACTCATAGACGATTGTACGGCGCAAGCCTTCCTCAAACGAAACCGGAGCGGCAAAGCATATCTTTGTTTTTTTGACTTGTAGCTCAGAAATATATAAATGCGGAACTTTGTTTTGTTTTCATAATCTATAATTCATAGCAATTTCATCCATTTCAGGCGTAAAATCTGGACAATTATTCTTTAAATATTCCGGCAATTCAAGAATATGTCCTAGTTCATGAGTTGCGTATCCGTCAATTCTAGCCTCGTAAACAAATGAGCCTAATCAGATTACACTAGTTTCCGAGGTGGAAAAATGAAGGCAATACTGACCAAACCGGAAAAAAAAAGACTTTTAGAACAATTTGAAAAATCCGGAAAAACACACGCGCAGTTTGCAGAAGAAAACGGTCTGAATGTAAAGACATTGTCAAAATGGATTTACGAATGGCATCATCAGATCAAGACTACAAACGAAGTAAAATTTGTAGAAATCAAAACAACAGCGATTTCGTCTGTAAACGATATCAGAATAAAAAAGTCAGGAATGGAAATTTTAATTCCAGCATATCTTGAACAGTATCAGCTTAAAAATATTCCTACAGTTCTGGCTTCAATATGAAAATTGATTTTGAGAATGCGAAAATCTACTTGCGCCCGGAAAGTACAGATTTACAGAAAGGTGCAACAGGACTTGCTCAAATTATTGAAAACGAAATGAAACTCAACGCCCTTAGTGAGTCAGTTTTTCTATTCTGTAACAAAAATCACAAGCTCTTAAAAGTGATTTTCTGGAACAAGACAGGTTTTTGGATTGCACAAAAACGGCTTGAAAGAGCGGCATGACCATGGTCAAATACAGAAGTTTCAGCGCGTGAAATCACGAACGAACAGCTTATGATGCTGCTTTCCGGAATTGATTTCTGGAGGGCACATGAAGAAATAAAATTTAATGCAGTTTTTTAATTTTTTCTTTCAAGGGGCTTTTTAAAAGTTTTTAAAAATGTTAACATTTAAATATGAACGATATTGTTCCTGAAACATTAGAAGAAGCTCTTGAACTCATTGATAAGCAAAAACAGGAACTCCAGAAAAAAGAATCGGAACTCCAAAAGCAACATGAGGAAATAATCAAGACCCATGTAGAAATTGAACGTTTAAACGAGCAGCTGGCAATTAAACGTGCGCGTGAATTTGCAGCCCGTTCTGAAAAATCATCACATATAAACAGCGGCCAGAAAGAACTTCCTTTTGACATTGAAAATCAGAGTCCCGAAAATGCCGTAAAAGAGGAAAACTTTGAATTATATGAAGAAACAGAAATCCCTGTTTCTGAGGAATCAAAATCAACTAAAAAATCAAATGCAGGCCGTAAAGCAGCCTCTAAGATAAACAGCAATCTTCCAAAACGCCGCCACGTAATCACTCTTTCAGAATCCGAGAGAATCTGCGATAAATGCGGAACAGAAAGGTTCGTGTTCAGGTCAGCGAACGGATTGTTCATGTTCCAGGCTATGAATACAACGAAGTTATTGAAAAAGAAGTCTACGAATGTCCTGATTGCGTAAACGATGATGATACTCCTGTTACAAAAATTGCAGGTGACAAGCGGATTATTGAGCGTTCAATTGCAACACCGGAACTTCTGAATTTACAGGCATCATCGTAGTCAGGAACCGCATACTCAAAGAACAACTTGTCATCCAAATTCTCAATTTCCTTAAACCCGAGCCTGTTTGTATAATAATCAATTAATTTTGGTGTATTTATGGAAAAAACAAATAAATCTTTGCAAGCCACTTTGTCAGCAGCATCTTTCACAATAGGCAAAATCAAATTCCAAAAAATAAATTCTCCAGTTTTTACAGCAAGACTATCCTGCAAGCCTATTTTCCTATATCGTTCATCTACCGCAAAATGAGTAAGCTCAACTGCAGGAATCAAAAAACTGTTTTCTTTATCATTATACGGCAAAGTAGCATTTTTTAGAGAAAACCATGCAACCAGATTTCTATTTTTTTTATCCCTAACAAAATAGGTTTTATTCAACATTGAATTTTCATGCTTTTTCGCAATTTTCACAAGGTATTTTGTTAATTGAATTTCACCATGCTGTGTTCTAAATTTCTTTAACTCGTAACTATTTACATCATCAGAAAGATGTTCAATATAATAATTTCCAGCTTCTAAAGTCATTTCTTTGTGTAATCAAACGCTGGCACAACAGGCGGAACATACGCCTTGGATCTTTCCTCTACAGTTGTCGTATACTTATTTTTTACCGGCTTAGCATTAAGAATCTGCTTAATAGCCTTTTTTCCTTCCTTGCCTTTAAACACGATTGCATTAACATTCATATTATGCATAAGCCACCTCTAGTATTTTCTATTAAAAGTCAATTTTTTTTCAGAAAGAATGAGCAGAAAGTTTTTCGAGATTTTTTCCCTGCGGACTGTTTTTTTAGTTCAATCATCTTAAAAAAAATCATTTCGTAAAAAATCAAAATTATGTTATATTAATAATTGAAAAGAGGTATCCATGGGCGATAAACAGATAGAATACTCAGTTTTCTGCATCGAAAATGTTGCAAAGCAGCTTGGCAAAACTGGCTCAGAATTATTTCAGATTCTTAATTCCTCAGGGCTTCTGCACTCATATATCATACCTTCTTATGATCGCGGCAACCTTGATTTTGGAAAAGGCTTTTACACAACATAATAAGCATGCAGCAGCTGATTTTTTATACGCTGGAAGACTTGTATAGAGAATAACAAAATCAATTTTAAATTCTTTTCATAAAAACCACGTTTTTCCGTACTTCCTGAGCAACCCCGGAAGCACGCTCCAAGAGTTTAATCCTCAGCACTAGTTTTTCTAAAGAATTTTATCACTACTGTCTAGTCGAATGTATTATTTATAATGCTCTTTCGAACGTTGAATTTAATTTATAAAACAAAGCAATTTACGTAAATCTAATCTCGATAAACTTAGCTTTATCGGACAAAAATAAGGAAGTGCCAAAATCTTTGCAGCCCTCATCAGGCTTTTATTCTGGAATAGATTTAACGTGATTCAATTCGCATGATAGCAAGAGACTGAACAATGTGTTATACTTGTTTATGTCTATAATTTCTTATGTTATAGATTGTTATGCTTTAAATACAAGCTTATCACGGATTACAGACTTTAAAAAGTACTTAAGTTGAACAGTAGTGATTTTAAATATACAGGAGAAGCATCATGGAACAGAAATCAACAATTCCTGCCGAATGCCTAGCAGGGCTTACCGTTGAAAATGGCTGGTATGTAAATAAAATGATTCAAAGATCTCCTCATTCTACCGGAGGTAATTTTTCATCAGGATATGAGGTAGAAAAAGATGGGAAAAAAGCATATTTAAAAGCTGTTGATTTTTCAAGAGCGTTACAAAATTCTGATATGCTCAAAGAATTAGAGATTCAGCTAAAAATATTTAATTTTGAAAAAGAACTGCTTGAATTATGTAAAAATGAAAATCTCCATAAAGTTGTTGTTCCTATAGATTCTGGCAAAATTGAAGTCCCCGGTTTTCCCCCAATACTTAATGTTGTTCATTATATTATATTTGAAATGGCGGATGGAGATATTAGAAAAATCTATTCATTTGAAAAAAAGAAGAATCTATATTTTGTTTTTTCGTCATTACATAACATTGCAGTTGGAATAAAAGAACTCCACGCATTAAATATTGCCCATCAAGATATAAAACCATCCAATGCTTTAGTTTTCAATGATAAAACTAAAATAGCAGATATAGGCAGAGCTTCTGTAAAAGATAAACCTTTTGTCTATGATAATATGGCTTGTCCAGGAGACAGAAACTATATAGCACCAGAACAAAATTATGCTTTCCACGGTCATGGCGATTTTAATGATAAATTTGCTGCAGATATGTTTGCGTTTGGGAGCCTTTTCTATTTCTATTTTTATAATATTTCTTTGGCATCGATTTTTCATCATGAATTCCAAAAGATAGCATTTAATATGACAAACAGCTTTGAAAATGATTTACCCTATTGGGAACGTATATTTGATGATATACTTTCAAAAACCGAAGCATATTTTCTAACTCTTCTTAAACCTGAATCATCTCAAATGGTCATAACCATGATAAAATCCTTATGTGCACCAGATCCAAGAAAACGTGGCCATAAAAAAAATATAGAGCACGGTTTTCCTCAATACAGTTTTGAACGCTTTATAACAGAATTGGATATATTATCAAGGAAGGCAAAATTTAAGCTTATATGATTAAAGATTTTGATTATAGTAATAGACAGTTATTACCTCGCTGGCTTCCATTCAAAGACTTTAGAATGATTCATCCGCAAGTACAGATTACTAGACCTTTGAATTTATTAGAACAAAAAGATTATAAAAATTCACTTGAAAACTGGGAGAAAAATAAAAATATTGCGTACGCATTAGAACTAATTTCCTTATCACATGTTTTTGAACTTGCCGATACATTTTCTTATAAATCAGCAGTAGATTTTATTTTGAATGACCATTTAGACGTTTTAAACCAAAATCCATTTCTTTCAGATTTTCTAGGCAAAACAAAAGTTAATGATGATACTCGTGATAAAATTCATTTTGTAAGAAAACAACTTCATCAAAATTGTACAAATCCTACACTTTGGGTAGACTTAGCTTATTATTATGAAATTTCAGGACAAAAAAAACAAGCAGCAAAAGCTATCAGAACAGCATTATATTTACAACCCCAAAATATTTTTTTAATAAGAGCCATAGCAAAATATTTTATATTAGAAAACGAAATTGATTATGCACTATCATTATTGAATGATGATAATATTAAATCTAATCCACTTATTATTTCCGCAGAAATATCAATTGCAGAGGCATATAATAAAAAAAGCCGTCTATTACGCATCGGCTCATCTTTGATTAAAAATGAAAATATATCAAACAATATAGAAAACGAACTATTTGCAACAATAGGAACCATGGAATTTAATAATGGAAATTCCAAAAAAGGAAAAAAGCTCATAACACAATCTTTAATGTATCCAAACGAAAATGTAATAGCACAGACACGTTATATTTCTGCAAAATTTCAAAAACAATTTGACATATCACAATATAATGTACCAAACAGATATGAAACAGATGCATGGCTTTCATATAATGCAAATAATTTTGAGAAAGTCCTGGAAATGTCTGAAAAATGGTTTTATTTTCAGCCATTTACTTCAACATCTGCAATTATGAATTCTTATATCAGTTCTTTAATTTTTCAAGATGAAAAACATTCTGTTGAAATGGCGCAAAAGGCTTTAAAAGTTTCCCCAGCAAGTTTTTCATTGCAAAACAATCTTGTTGTTGCACTTTTTAGACAAGGACAGACCGAAAGAGCAAATGAAGAATTTGAAAAACTTAAAAAATTGAAAATATATATAAAAGATGATGAAACTGTCCTTCTGGCTACATCAGGCTTAGTAGATTACCGTAATGGAAAGCATGAAATAGGGCGTTCAAAATATAAAGAAGCGGTTATGCACTTTGAAAAAAATAATGACCATGAAAAGTTATCACGATGTTTTTATTACTGGGGGTGCGAAGCAAAAAATGCAAAGGAAGCTGATTATATTTCGTTAATACAATCAGCCAAAGCTCTTGCGGAAAAATATAATATAAATGAAATACAGACTGCTATAAAGAGAAATTTTAACTTATAGTCTGAGGTTTCATTAACTATTTACAACATTTTTTACATAAATAATTAATGAAATTATCATATCGTAAAATCTTTCTTATACCAATAAAAATAAAACTCAAAATTATAGATAATAACAGAAGGAGCAGAAAACATATAATAAAATGTGGAAAATATGAATAAAATCTTAATAGGTTTTCTCGTATAAATGTATGACAGAGCCAAATATTTGTTGCATGTAATCCAAGAAATTGAAGTGATTTTGCAATTGTTACTATCTTAAAAATGTATAATTTACATAATAAAATAACAATCATTGGAAATACACAATAAAAAACGGGCCATAAATTATCTTTTTTCATCTCTGTTTTCATTGTTATAACAATACAAACAAATCCCCCCCCCAACAAAATAGTAAACTTAATTATAGTTGATATTATAGAGTTATTTGATATTTTATATTCCGTTACTTTATTAAATAGTTTATTATTTGCAAAATACATACCACAACCAAAAATCGGTAAATAAGTTAGAGTATTCTCTCCGCCAGGGTAACCTAATTTAAAAATGTAAGGTATAAGAGCAATCAAGATTAAAATAGTAAATGTATATTTTTTGATTAAATTATATAATAATGGTGAAATCAGAATAAAGAAGATTGCAGTTCCTATATACCACCAAGTTCCACATAAAGTAAATGTATTAATGAGATTTGAAATGCCAATAATATCAAGAAAAATATAAATTATATTCATAAAGATATTATTACTCGGTAAAGTGCAATTATAGAAATTGAAAAAATAATTCAATAAAAATACAGCACCATAAAAAAACAAAGCAATAAACCAAAAAGATGATAGTGTTTTAATTAGATGTTGTTTAATCCAACAAAAAAATCCACCTGAATAAGACTCTAAACTATAATATAATCCATATCCACTAATAAATGCAAAGATACTAACACAAATTTTGCACGCAATAGAAATATTTATAAGGAGGTTTTCATTAATTGGAAAATATGCCCCAGAAAAATTTATGAAACGTTCTTTGTTCAAAAAAAGATGATGAAACAGCATTAAAATAATAGCAAGACCTTTTAATGTTTGTGAATCTTCTTTTGTTAGCATACTTTATCACCTTCCTTTCTTTGAGAATAAAGAAGTTCTTAAATTTGAAAAATAAAGTTTCTTATTAATAAAAGATGGTAAAAATCTAATAAAAAGTCTAAAAAATGGTAATATCAATTTTGGCTTAAATCCAAACAATTCAAATAAATTATTATAATAAATTTTGAATTCTGAAAATGCTTTTTTTATACTTCTTCTCTTAAAAGTTCCATCTGTAATTCTAAAATTTAATAGCGGTTCTTGGATATTATAAATAATAATGCCATCTTTGATTAATCTAAACCATAAATCTATATCTTCATTCATTGAAGTATTTTCATTGTATTTATACTTTTTTAATAATTCAGTCTTCATCATTACAGTAGGATGCCCTAGAGGAGTTCCTTTAAATAAAGATTCTGATTTTTTAGTTGTTTGTTCAGGATAAAATCGTAATTTTTCACTCACATTTGAGTTCTTTTCAATATAAAATTCTTTTAAAACAGATCCACAAATATAACAATCAGGATTATTTTCAAAAAAATTAACTTGCTTTTCAAATCTATTTTTATTGCAAATGTCATCACTATCCATTCGTGCTACTAATTCTGATGTAACAAATTCAAGTCCATAGTTTAAGGCATGTGCTAATCCTTGATTTTTTTCATAACCGACTGCTTTAATTGGTAAACGCAGCTCCCATGTATTTATTACAGCCTCAAGCTCTTCTGGAAGCGTACCGTCTTTGACAATAATTATTTCTTTTGGCGAAAGAGTTTGTTCTTCCAGACTTAATAAAGAATTATCTAGATACTCCGGCTTATCTTTTGCATAAACAGATTGTAAAACTGAAAAATTAAGCATATAAAAACCTCTTTTAATAAGCTTATTCAAACATATCTATACGTGTTTTATGTTTCCCACCTACAAATGAATTTGTTAGAAAAGTCTTTGTTATTTCACGAACAGTAACAAATCCCAAAATCAATGCCCCCATACAAAGTACATTTGCATCATTATGCTGACGTGTAAGTTCAGCAGATTTTATATCTCCGCAACATGCAGCTCTAATACCTTTTATCTTGTTTGCCGCAATACTCATTCCAATTCCTGTACCACACAAAAGAATTCCAAAATCGGTTTCTTTTGAAAGAACACAGTTACAAACCTTTTTTGCATAAACAGGATAATCAACTGCCTCTTCAGAAAAACACCCTTCATCTATAACTTCATAATTATTATCAGTTAGCCAGGTTTTTAGTTTCTCTTTATATTCGTAACCTGCATGGTCACATCCTATTGAAATTTTCATGAAAAAAGCTCCTCTTCGCTAAATGTCATTAATGCCTTGCACAAAGGTATATCTTCTTTTCGTGTAATTTTAATATTGTTAGTAAATCCTTTTGAAAAATAAACAGTTTTACCATAATAAATAAGAACCAAATCAGCATATACAAAATCATGTTTATTCTCTTTTTCAGCCATATCATATAAAGGTAAAATTTCACCATACCTGTATGTTTGCGGAGTTTGAATTCTCATAATTTTACATCGATCCAGTTGTTTATCACCTGAACTACCATCATCTGTATAAATAACAGTTTCATAACAAGGAATAGCTAAAGAGGCATTTCCTTTATCATGCGCAACTTTAAGCATTTCATCAATTGCAGCTTGTGGCAATATAGGGCGTGCTGCATCATGAATAATTATATAATCATCAGAAGATAATTTTTCACGTAAATAAAAAATACCATTTCTAGTCGAATCGTGTCCTGTTTCACCACCTTCAACAATATCAATTACCTTTGATATTTTGTATTCAAGCAAAATTTCTTTAAGATGAGAAATCCAGTCTCTTACGCATACTATAATTATTCCATCTATATTTTTATTGCGTTCAAAGTTTTCTAAAGTATGCACTATAACAGGTTTATCATTTAAAGATAAAAACTGTTTAGGCATTGGGCCTCCAAGTCTGGAACCTATTCCGCCCGCAAGAATGATTACATAATTTTTCATTTTTTTTACCCTTTTACATCAATCTCAAGCAACGTTTTCATAAATATTTTCATGTATTTTTTATCCCAGATTGTAACACGAAGGAATCCAGCACTGTCACCTTTACCACAGAAAATAAGGATATTGCGTTTTTTTAATTCATCAGTAATATATTCCGCAGTTTTGTATTTTGGTCTAATACAAATAAAGCAGCCTTCAGTAGGTACATAAGAATATCCTGTTTCATCAAGTGCAGTCATAAGGCATTGTTTTCCATCCTTAAAAGTTTTCTGCAAATCTGTATATAATCTGTCAAAATTATCTACAATAATTTCACCAAATGCCAATGCAACTCCATTAACAGTATAATGTGGCTTATAATTCTTTACATACTGAATATTCTGTGGATTTGAAATGACAACTCCCATTCTAAGTCCAGGAATTGAAAGGAATTTCGAGAATGTTCTAAGAACTACAAGGTTGTCATATTTTGAAATTAAACCAATTGAACCTTTTTCATAAAAATAATGGTAAGCTTCATCTATTATAACCATTGCACCAACAGATTTTGCTTTTTCAAGTACACGAATAATATCATTCTGATTATAAACATTTCCAATCGGCATACTTGGATTAACCAATGAAACAAGACTTGTTTTTTCATCAATTTTTTCAATAAATTTATTTATATCAAATGTATAATCATCTTCATAATGAACAAATTCTGTCTCCATTTGCTGCATATCAGCATAAACTTTATACATTCCAAAAGTAGGAGTAACACATAAAAGTTTTTTTCCTGGTTCTCCAAATACTTTTACAACATATCCCATTGCAACAACAGAACCATCTGTTAATGTAATATTTTCATATTCCAAACCCAGCAATTTTGCATATTTTGTTGTAAAACGAATTTCCTCTGGATATAACGAAAGGTATGAAGGTGAAATCTTTTTCATTGCTTTCTTAAAAATCCATTTTGGTAATCCATCTGGATTTTCATTTTGATCAAGACGAATATATGAACCTCTATCTTCAGGTTGATTCGTTCTTAAAAAATTTTTGATGACCGGGTCTACATAATACATTTTATGTCTCCTTATAAAAGATTTTATTTTATATTTTCATAATGCGTATCTATTAATTGCATTGTCATCTCACAAGCATGTCCTTGTTCATAGCTTCCACTTTCTTCATGATGCTTCAGAACAGCATTAACATATTTCTCTGAATCAAAGTTTAGAATACATTGTTCTAAATCATTATTATTGCGAGCAATAGGATATGGCCATTTTTTACTTGGCATATAAAAACCATGTTCACGCTCATAATCATCTATATCATCTGCATATAAGAAACATGGCTTTTTTGTTAAGGAATAATCCCACATTAAAGATGAATAATCTGTAATAAGAATATCTGCCGTATAGAGTAATTCCTGAATATCAGGATATTTAGTAAGATTAATAATATTAGTTATATCTAATTCAACATCCCTTAATTTAGGATGTAATCTAATTCCAATTTTCCAATTATTATTTCCAAAACGTTTATTTAGATTATTTATAAGTCGTTCAATATCTAAATCTGTTGCATGATATTTTTTTGAATCAGTGTAATCTTTTGGATTAGTTCTAAAAGTAGGAGCAAATAAAACAAGTTTTGAATCATCAGAAATTTTACAGTATTCAAATACCTTTTTTCTAATAATTTCATTTCTTGTAAAGAAAATATCATTTCTTGGCATACCAGAAGGAATACAGGCAGATTCCTCAAATAGCATTGCCTTTGCTTCTATATCAGTAAACATTTTGCAACTAGAAAGGATATATTTTGTATTCTTTCGATGCATTCTCATTTCTTTTTCATACCATTTATTAGAATATAAAGCATTTCCTGTTTTCTTGTATGGACCACCACCATGCCAAGTACTAATAGCAATTTGTCTTTTTCTAAACGGCAAATAAGAAACTCCTCCAGCATTTGTTATGACAACAGAACTTGTTAATAAATAGTAGTAATACAAAATTGTATTATGCTTAACAGATATACATCCATCCCCGACAATTAAATTCTTCTCCTTTACAGGAAAAATTATTTCATATTTATTTTTTTGTTGAGACTGCAAATATTCATTCAAATATTTCATACTGTCCCCATATGTTAATGACATATCATTTAATAATGTTATTCGGTTTTTATTTACTGGAAAAATCCAAAATATGTGTAATAGAAAATGAATAGCTTTCTTGATAAAATAATGAATAAAATCCATGATTAACCTCTATCTTAAAAAATTGTTTAATTCATCTATTGAATTGGGCATAATAAAAATATCCGGCCTACTACTAAATATTTTATTTTCTATAAAATCTAAAAGATATTGATAGTAATTGTTATAAGAAGACTTATTAAATAGATGAATTAAAGAAATGACCTTATTTGAGTAATTAAAATATAAATATGGACTAACAAGTGCCGTTGAAAAAACACTGATTAGAACTTTATTATTTAGATTCTCTTCATCGAGGCAATAAACTTCCCAAGGAATTGATGTATTATTATTTATATGGTATCCGTTTTGTATGTACCATTCAGAAGAACTTCTTGGATGTACTTTTACCAGTAAATTCTCCTTTCCAACTATCTTTGCAACAGTTTCAAGTAATTCTTTATCGTTTCCATACAATCCATCTTCGGTTCCTGCTCCATCGAAATATATAAATTTTTCTGGTATTGCAAGTGTATCATTGTATCCAAATATCTGCTTATATAATGAAATATTTTTTTGTCCCAAGGCCGGTATTCTTTCTCTCTTAAAAGGAACTTCATAATCAGCAAATTCTGGGTGGTATAAATATTGAAGTTTTACTTTATTAAAAAGATAATCAATTCCCATAATTTTTTTTATAATTTGACTAGGTTTTAAATTATTTATAAATTTCTGTAAAAATGCCCGCTTCCAATATAAACCATGAGTTGAATAAGATGCAGTTCCTTCATCAATCAAAATAAATTCATATTTTGCAGATTTGTTCGATTGCTTTGCAATAAAAATATTTAGCCAACTTTTCCCCCCAAAAAAAATTCTATCATATTTTATTTTAGTATCATGCTGCTTCTTTAATCTTCTTTTATATTTCTTAAATTCAAATAATTTGTTTATTCCTTTTGCAAGAAATACAGATTGTTTATAATCTTCCTTAACAAGTGTTACTTGATCAAAAAAATTGGTATTTTTTATATTTTCTAAAAGTAAATTACAATTTTTTATTTCATCAGTTATTATCAAATCTCTTCTGTCATTTACATAGAAATTTGAAATAACGTTTATCATATTTAGTAACTGTAGAGGAGTATTACAAATACAAAGAATTCTTTTTTTAGACATTAGACAATCTCCAAACTCTTTTAGATTTTATAATAGGAAGAATTAGTAAAAGGAGTAAAATTTTAGGAAAATGCGTATCTACTACTGTAAATAAACGGTTTCTTGGTAACATTGCAAAATTTAGAATAATTAAAAAAATAAATGGGATATATTTATTTTTTATGTTCAAATTTGAAAAATCACAAAATACCAAAAAAACAGCAAGTATAATTCCCCAAAAAATTACTCCTAAATATCCTCCACAATCATACGCTTCTGCTAAAAAAGCTCCTCCATATCCTTTTCCATCGAAATGTGACTGTGGTGAAACAGAATACATTACTATTTGTGATATATCATTATATTTTTCGACAGATACAGAGTCTTGCCCATGTGAAGGATATAATATTAAATTTGGATAAGTAAAAAATGGCGATATTATAAATGGATAATTATGAAATGGCAAATCTCCTTGTATTATTTTCATGGGGACAGCCCTTGATGTTGTTTGAGAATATAATACCTTTGAAACTAAATCATATACTTTTACAGTTTGACCTGAATTTTTCGATTTTTCTCCATATGAATTTCGTAAGTTTCCCATAGAATAGGTTATGCCTACAACAAAAAAGAAAAAAAGTAGTATTGTTGTTATTTTAATCTTAATATTATATTTTTTTAAATACCAATATAATAATCCAACTAATGGTCCTAATATTGCTCCTCGTTGACCTTTTGCTCCATTTAATGCCAATAAAATAAATAATAAACTTGAGAATATAATAAAATTTCTTTTAGAAGGATTTCCGGCAACAAAAAGACTAAAACCTGTAATAAACAGTAAATTAGCACCAGCTGTCCAAAACGGATATTTTATTTCTGTTAACCCACCTGTAAAAACAACAAGATAACCATATTGCATCACATATCTTAGTTGTATATAAAGTTTTGCAATACTTGGAATAAAAAAGATTAGCATTATTGCGATTCCAACCTTTTCGTATTGTATTTCATGAATTATAACTTGTTTTTTTATAAATCTTTTCTTATTAACAAGACAATATGTCAGATGCATTACATATGTAAGTAATTCACTCGCAAAAATAAATTTTATTCCAATTTCATCAGGAATATAATAACGTCTAGGGAATGTTTGAATTAAAAAATTTTTGCTTTCATCAAATAAAGTAAACCAAAAACAATCATATAAGAAAAATGTACTTGTATATAAAAAGATTGCATACAAAGACATTAAACCATAATAACGTATTACAAACAAAACTGTAAAAAAGTAAATAAATAAAAAACCAAGTATTAAAGTCGCAATACTTTGATTGAATGTATAATAGAAGAACAAACTTATTAAGAAAATAAGAGGCATTCCAATCATGTAATATGAGAAAGAGGTTTGTAACGTCAAAGTATTTTTTATTTTCATATCATACATCCTAGCTCTCTATGAACCCCATTTCCTCCTGCAGTTTTTAAAACAGTAATTCCTGATATTTTCTTTACTTTATCAGCTGCATCTGCAGGACAAAATGGAAAACCTACATTTTTTAGTAATTCAATGTCATTCAAATCATCCCCTACAAATGCGACTGCAGACAAGGTTATTCCCATTTTAGCACATATTTCTTTTGCAGCTTCCAGTTTTCCGCCGTTGTGCTTTCCCTGCATCAAATAATCAATATGAAGCTTAGTCGCACGCCGTTCTACCATCTTCGTATTTTCACTTGTTATGATAGCAGTCTTTATTCCACGCTCACGCATAAGTTGAAACGCCATACCATCACGAGTATTGAATTTTTTAAGTTCATCACCATTTTCGCTGTAATACATTCCGCCATCAGTAAGAACACCGTCAACATCTGTAACAACAAGCTTGATTTTTGAATAATCTTTTTTCTGCTTAGAAAGCACATGTCGCTGCATCAGGTTCTCAAGAATTACCCAGTCATCAGGTTCATCTATTTCAGTGGCTGTGTATTCAGGCATCTCATAAATGCCAATTTTTCCGCTTAAACGGTTCTTATCTTTTTTTATATTGGCAACGGTATTTATATAAAATGCTCCGTTTTCCATAAATATGCCATCAAATTCCTGTCTGCGAGGCCGTGCTCGATAATCATAATTTTTTGAAGTTCCATCATCATTCCAGAAAAAACGTTTGTTGCGGATACAAGAAATAATGCTGTCGTAATTGCCGGTTTCATAAAGCTTCATCCCCTCTTCAAAATGACAAGCTTCTGTAAGCGGTGATGTCGCCTGAACGAGCATGAACACATCATTGTCTGAAATTTTCGTCGCTTCAATATACTCAAGCATTACGCTTTCTGTGCTTGAAGTGTCGCATGCATTCTCCGCCTTGCGATCATAAATCTCAACTTTGTCAAAGCCGAAAGAAGACACCGTTTCTTTTATGACAGGAGAATCTGTGGCGACAATGATTTTGTCAACGGAAACTGCGTTTTGTAATGCAGCAATATTCCAATAAACAAGCGGTTTACCGCAGAATGGTTTGATGTTTTTTAGCGGGATAGATTTACTTCCGCCACGAACGGGAATAAAAGCTAGAGTCATTTTACTTTTTCCTTTTACCAAATAGTATCAAATTGAGCATCTTATTTCTTGATACGAGCCATGCCAGAACCATAGAGATTATGATTGCAATGATTGCAGCAAGCCCCCCCCCTATATATTTATAGTCTATTTTACCAAAATCATATTTTCTGTAATCTATAAAACTGTATTCAAGCATGAAGGACTGCAAAAGATATATTTGCATCGAATGTCTGCCAACACTCTGAAAAAAAAGTGAACTAATATTTTCATATTGCCCCATTTTTGAAATCACATCAAAAAACACTATCAAAAAAACCGAAATTACAGATCCGGTCATCCAGCGAATTACAGATGCAATCAAAAGGTTCTTATCAAAACCAATGAAAGAAAAATATCTTATCGGCGTAAAATATATGATGTATTCGGTTTTCCAGAAGTATAGCGCAACGAGCGAAAGCAAAAAACTTGCAATAAAAATATATTTCTCGTATTTCTGAATTAATGTCCAATATCTTCTTAATGCAATTCCAAGAGCAAAAAACGGGAACATGAACATGATTTTATAAGAAATGACAAGCCATCGATTAAAAAACGGAGCAAGAACAAGGAAAAGAAATGCCAAAATGCCACAATAAAGTCCTGTCCTTATACCTATTTTTTCTTTTATCTTGAAAAGCAGCCAATAAATGACGTACAGACAGAACAGGCATTTCATATACCAGAAGTTCAGACTCGCTTGCAGTCTGCATATCTTTATTATCAGAAAAAAAGACAGGCACGGCAACAGCAACTGAACCGACTTTTCCTTTATAAGTGTGGCAAAATCCTTTTTCAGCGAAGAAACAAAGAAAAATCCGCTCACCGTCATAAAAAGCGGCATATGAAACGCATAGATGTATTTAGTTGCCGGATAGCTATAGTCCATGTCTGTAAAAATAAATAACAAAGCATGACCAAGGCAAACAAAAAAAATGCAGAATGCTTTTATGTAATCAAAAGATGAGATTCTTGTATTTTCTTGTTTTTGCGTAGTCTGCATATTTAATTCCACTTTACAGAATTTCTTTTAAGTTTATTACGCTGAACTTTTTCAATATCAAGCACATCTTCTTTTTTATAAGTAAGAGCCTTGTATACTGCACGGCAGTCGCGGGCAAGCTTACGAACTCCATCCGGCTCCAAGCTTGCCGCATGATCAGTTCCTTTCCATGTTCGGTCAAGAGTGTAATGGCGTTCAATATATTCAGCACCAAGAGCAACAGCAGCAGAGTCAACTGCAATTCCAAGATGATGACCAGAAAAACCAATAGCTTTAACACGTTTTTCAAATGCTTCACGTAGTCTGGTGATTTCAAGCAGACAAATATCTTCAAAAGGAACAGGATAACCTGATGTACAAGAATAGATTACAAGATCCTTAGCACGTTTTTTATCTTCAAAGAACTGTACAATCTGTTCTTCTTCATCTTTGGTAGTCATACCAAATGAAAGATGAATTTCACCTCCAAAATTATCACAAAGATACTCCAAAACTGGCTTATTAAGATTGATAGCTGAAGGAATCTTGATAAGTTTTGGCTGTAAAGAGGTAATTTCTTTAGCAGAAGTTAAATCCCACACTGATGTAGAATACTCAATTCCAAATTCATTACACCATTTCTGCAACTGCTTATGCTGTTCAAGTGTGAATTCCAAAAATTCACGATGAGCACCATAAGTATCACCGTAAGAATTTTCTGGATGTGGATGAGGTGCATTGTACTCTTCCGGAGTAAGAAGTTCCTTGTTACAACGTTTCTGGAATTTAACGCAGTCCACCTTGCAGTAGGTTGCAGCTGTCATTATCATTTCTTTAGCGATGTTCATGTCGCCTTTGTGGTTACAGCCGATTTCGGCTATGATTTTTGGTTCATTCATATTAATCTCCATAATTAATCTATATTACTATTATTTTTTTTTCAATAGTCTCTCTTTTATCTGTCCATATAAATTGAAAAATGTTTCATCACGAAGAATTATCAGAGCTATAGCATAAAAACAAATTCCAAGTATTATCGATAAAATAGTTTTTAAATATAGATTTGTATTTAAACAATTAATAAGATAAATAATTGTTGCCATAAATACTGTAGAAAACAAATAATGAACTATTGATTTTTTTGAAGCAGAAAACAACTTTTGTTTTATTGCAACAACAAAATAAAAGATAGTAATACATGTTTCTGCTAAAAGACTGGCAAACGCTGCTCCAAAAGCATCATATTTTTTTATTAAAAAAACACTCAAACCTAGGTTAATCACTGCACCTGTAAACATGGCGTAAAAAGAAATATTTTCTTTTCCTAGAGGCAAAAATATTTGATTTCCCATAAAACTGGAAAGTGGGATTACCAAAACTAATGGCACAAGAATTCCCATTACAGGTACAGCAGGTAAAAAACGACTTCCACTGATAATTGTAATAATATTATTTCTTAAAACAAAAAGACCTGCTGTCATAGGCAAAGAAAATAACAGAAGAATATCAAAACTTTGTCTTATAAGATTATTAAATGACTCTTTATCATTTTTTTCAACAAAATAAGAAAGCCTTGGTAACATTACAGCGGTAACACATGTTATAAGACTTACAACTATTCTTGTCATTTTATTTGCAGATTCATAATAGCCAACTTGTGCATCGCCACTTAAAAAACCCAAGAGTGTGGTATCCAAAGTTACATACAAACTAGCAGCAACTCTCATACCAAATAAAATAAAAACCGGCTTTAAATGATGTTTTAATTCAAGTTTTACAGGTTTTCTCCAATTAATATACTTTCGTGAGTGAATAAAGTTGCAGACATTGGCTCCAACATTTGCAAATACACATATAGCTCCATATTTTACTACATCATTTTTCTGTCTTACAAAAATGAATAATAGAATAAGACTAAATAATTGAAATATAAATTGTCGGATTGTTATATATGCATATTGCTCAAGCCCGCTGTAAAGCCATTCAATGCCTATGGTTGTAAATAAAATTGTTGAAGAATAAATTATAAGTAAATTTCTATAACTACTAAATTTAGGAATAACAAAAAGTGCAAGTCCAAATAAAAGATACGCTATTGTTGTTGGTATTAAATTTAAAACAAAAAGCTCTTTAGTTACTTTTATAAGTTCTTGTCTATTATCTCGCTTTTTGGCAGTTTCTCTAATACCATAAATTCCAATTCCAAGGCCCGCAAACATAACAAAATATGAAATAATTCCTGCAGAAAATTGCACTTTTCCTATACCTTCTGGTTGTAATACTCTAGTTGCATACGGAAAGGTTATAAGAGGAAATATTATTGATAATAAAGTACGCAATATATTTAAGAATGCATTACGCTTTATGGAACTTAAATTCATAATTAGAAGTTATTATAATGTATTGCTGTTTATATTGTCAATTTGTTCAAATTATGAATATTTGGCAAAATTCGAGTTTTACAACATATGAATCAAACAGCAAGAAATACTTCTGTACGTCATCAATAAGATGTAACAAAAAGTCAGAAATGCAGTAAAAGAATTGTCTGAACATTCCCTCTCGCTTAAAAAGCAGCCCCCATTCATGATCTTGTGGAAAATCTTGAGGTCCACCACCTTCTGTCGAATATACGGATAAGATTCAAGGACACTACATCCGCAATTTTCATTCTTCGTTTAGGGTGCGTCTGCCGTAGTAGAGAGAGAGATTCTTTTTCCTGACAGAAGTTCCAAAAAAAGTATGGATAAAGTTGTCAACAATGCAATATATATGGAACATCAAAGTAATTTTTTGTCTTGTTTTCAAAAATTACTTTGATTCCATGGCCTTATTGAAATTGAACGCTTCAAATGAAAATTATTTTTCTTTATTATTGCTGAAATTCCTATATTCAACATTATGAAAATTCAAACCTTCTGCCATATATACAATATTTGACATTGGAGCACTATCACCAATATACTGAATATTTAACACCTGTGGTATTGAATTCTGAGATGGTGTATAAGAACCATTTTTTAAAGCAGCATTGTATATAGTCATATCAAACTGTTCAGCCATTTAAAATCTCCTATTTAAGATTCATATAAATACACAAGCAAATTATACAGACAACCAAACATAAGATTGACCAATTAAAGTGCTGTAGTTTTTTATTATTAACATCTCTATTAGTTTTAATTATATCAACATAATCAAGAATTATTTGCCCAAAGGTTGGTATTCTTGAAGATAACAAGGTTGCTGTCGTTATATTGCCGACATTGTAAAAAGCATATATTTTTGATTTTAATGACCACATTGAAAATAACACAGAAAGAAAATATGAAATATAAGTTAATAGCCCTGACAATATTTTAACAAATAAAAAAAAGTCAAAGGCTCATTAAATTTTTCAAAAATCAACTTCAAGTCTACCTTGTCTATAACAAAGGCAAAAAAAGCCATTGAAACAGTAAGAATTATTCCACTTCGAGTTTCTATACTCTGTTTTCTATCCCTTTCACAGTTATATTCAGTCTGAACTAACTGATAATATTCATTTATGGGAACATCAAGTTTCTGAGAATTCGTTTTATTCTGATTACTATCATCAGCCATAAATTTAAGATAACAATATATTATTTAAAAGTCAAATTTTATCACTTATTTATATTTCTGCCAACGAAACGAATTGAATCTCCCATGGCTTACTCATGAAAAATAAAAATTATACAAATCACCATTGTTTTAATTCGCCTCCCATCAAGCCCGCACAAGGATTTGCCAAAAAGTATCGTAGCACAACCGTCAATGACACAAGTTTCTAGCCTATAATAAGCTCATTTGGAATCAATTCTTTTATAGGCGCTTTGTTTTTTGAAAACTGCCGCCACTCCAGCAGGCCAAAATGCCACAACATTCCAAGGGCAAGATGTACATTAGATTTCGGAAATTCAAAAACAGAACATTTCTGGCTATGCGGGCTATTCGGACTTGAAATAGACACTCTTTATAAAAATTTCAAAACTGAATCTAATAATGAGAAGATTTTCTTTGTTTCTGACAAGCACCCTATACAAACGAAGAAATCCGAAACTGCCCAAAAAACAATCTCATGCAGCACAGAATTAATACCAAAAGAAACAATAGTTTTTGATGAGGAATTTTTACTTATACTTACAGAAATTAAAGATGCTATAATAAAAGAGCTAGGGCAAAAACATTAAAACGGCAAATTCCTAAACTACTTCAAATTCATGCATAACTCTCTACCCCACTGTTTTAAATCTCTATGTCTTTTTAATACAAAATGTCCGAAAGAACAAGCAAATGTCCAAGAGAATAAAGAGATTACACATTGTGCATTGCAAACTGGTCATTACTTAGCAGCGTTCCTATTGCCGTTCGTTTTGTTTTTGCGTGCTGAATCACATTTAACATCTTTGTTCATAAGTTCATACGCTTTTGCAGCTAATGTTATATACGAAAGCACATAGAAACTGTGTGTCGTCATCACAATTTTGTTTTCATCATTAACATTTGCCGCTTCCAGCAAAAAAGCCAAATTTTTCATCTGCGATTCTGGAAACAGATTCTGCGCTGGTTCTTCCACAACATTTAGAAAAAAATGAATTTGTATATTTATTCGCAACCGTTGTTATTTCGGCAAGAGTTTCATTTGAAACGCCCTTTGAAATTCCAGATGTCATGAATCTTTCCAATTCTGACTGTGCAGCAAGATACGATGTTACCAATGCAGATGGAAAAATTGACTATAATCCGCTGGAGGCACATACAAGAGGAACTGCTCTCCCAGATTTTTCTTCCAAAATAAAAGTTTCTCCGCTTGATTTATTTACAAGAGCCTTGTAACCGGAAAGCGGAAGATTAAAACTTCCATCACCTTTTAAATTCTCACTCCCCTGCAAATATCTTCTTCTTAAAAGACGAAGCATTGGCGGAAGGTTATCGAGTTCTTCAATGTTCTTTACTACAGAAAGGACATTTCTTTCCGACGGTACTTTTTCCAGTCCCCTGGAACCAATAGAAAGAGTTAATTTACTAAAGTCTATAAAACCATCTTCTGAATCAAAACCTTCTCAAAATATTTAATCCGTAATTTCGCCATATTATCTATACCATAAAAATTAAAATTACATTTTAAAATAAAACAGCAATTTCCATTTTTCCTTCATAAAACCTCTAATTTAAACTACCTATTTATAAGCAGCAATAAATTTTTCTCTCACCATACCGATGGTGATTTTTTGATGACCGTTTGCGGACGTTTTTTGTTTACACATGATTTTTTTGTGGTATCTTAAAAGCGTAAACGCAAGGCAAAAGAAAAATAATAGGCAACAAAAAAATTGTGGTTATTTTTCAATCCGGCTTTGCAAAATTCTTGGAGGTCTATATGCAGTTGAAATTTTATTATTGCAGGCACTGCGGAAAAATCATCGCCATCGTAAAGGACTCTGGAATTCCAACAGTTTGCTGCGGAGAAGCAATGCAGGAACTTGTGCCAGGAACAACAGACGGCTCTTCGGAAAAGCACATTCCTGTAATTAAAGTTGAGGGAAACACAGTTTCTGTTACTGTAGGCTCAAAACTTCATCCGTCGGAAGCAGAGCATTACATCGAATGGATTTTGCTTCAAACCGACAAGGGAATCCAGCAAAAATGGCTTCGTCCAGGAAATTCTCCAAGCGTAGATTTTGCCGTTATGACCGGGGAGAGAGTTGAAGCCGCCTATGAATATTGCAACATCCACAGACTTTGGAAAGCGGAATACTAAATTTTACGGAGGATTTTTATGAACACAACTACAACTTTAACTTCAATGCTAAACACGCAGATTCAAAAAGAATTTGAGTCGGCTTATATTTATCTTGGGTTTGCGGCTTTTTTTGACATGAAAGGGCTTGCAGGATTCGCTGAATGGTACAAGCAGCAGGCAAAAGAAGAGGAAGAACACGCAATGAAAATTTACGACTACTTGTGCAAAGTAAATCAGCCGGTGGAACTTATGCCAATCGGCGCGCCCAAGAACAAGCCTGAAACAATTTCTCAAGCTCTAAAACAAAGCCTTGAGCACGAGGAGTATGTAACAAATCTCATAACCACGCTTTACTTTCAAGCTGAAAAAGAAAAAAACTTGTTTGCAAAAAATTTCTTGAATTGGTTTATAAACGAACAGCTTGAAGAAGAGCAAAAGGCAAAAGAGCTTATAGACAAATACAAAATGTTCGGCTCAACACCAGAAGGTCTTTATGCGCTTGACAAAGAACTTGGTGGACGACAATAAAAAGATGCAGCATGGAAACTAAATCTGACGGAATATTTTTTCTGATGATTTTCTTCCCATGCGTTCTTTTTTAAATAAAGAGATTAGCTGCTCACGGGTAATATTTCCGTTGCGTTCACGCGCCGCCTTGAGTTTTCTGTACACGGTATTTTCGCTGAATCCTTCAACTTCTTTCTGGTAGATTTTTCCATCGCAAAGCTGTTCTAAGATTTTCACTTCATCTTCATAAAGCACAAGCCGCTTGCGTTCAAACTGATTTTCAAGAACAAAGAAAACGCTTCCAACAAACCAGATGCTGCGGACAATGTGAATCAGAAAATGAAACACACTCTCTCCGTTTATTGAAAACGCAACGCATACTGCCGCAAAGTAAAGCGACATGGCAATATATTTTATCTTTGGCTTTATTATTATTACAATGCAAACAATAAACAGAGCCGTAAAATTATTGAACAAAAAAGTTTTTTCAAAAGCAATCATAAAAACAAGAATTGTTGAATAAGCAAGATAAAAATAAGAAAAACATTTCTGCTTGAAAAAAACCGCGGTTGGAATATAAAGAAAATTCATAAGGGCAACAATCCAAGTTCCTGCGAAAAATCCCTCGCTAAAACCTTTCCATACATAAAGTGCGCAGAGAACCTCAGAGAGAACACTTGTAAACAAAACAAAATGATCATTCAGAAAATCAGCAAGAATTTTAGACTTCACAAGCCCTCCCCTGCAAAGCAAAACTGGCGAATAAAAAAAAGCTTCTATATAACTGCTATATAAATAATAGCACTTTCCGCCAGAATTGCAATAGAACAAAGGGGCAATATCGAAAACTTTATAATTTTTTTATCCGTTTCTCATGCTGAAATCTTTTATAAGCTGCTTAATTTCACTGCGTGCAGGCATTACTGAAAGCGAGCCTTTTTTTGTTGTTACAAGCGACGAAGCGGCATTTGCAAATACAAGCATTTTTTGCAGACGCTCCACAGAAAAAGATTCATATCCGTTGCAAAGAATTTCGTGCAATATGCAAGCGCAGAATGTGTCACCTGCACCAGTCGTGTCGATTGTTTTTACATTTGAAAACGTTCCGGCTGTTTCATGTAAAGAAATTTTTCCGTCAGAGTAAAATGCTTCACTTCCGTCCTTTCCTTTGGTAACTGTAATCAGCGGAATATTGAATTTTGAGCGGAGCCAATTTACGCCATCAAAAATAGATTTTTTGCCTGAAACAAATTCAAGTTCTTCCGCCGCAATCTTTAAGATTTCGCAATCTGAAAGTCCGAATAAAATTTTTTCTTTTGCCTGATTTTCATCTTCCCAAAGCGGAAGCCGCAGATTCGGGTCAAACGAACGGAGCACGCCGGATTTTTTTGCTGTCTCAAGCGCAAACTTTGTGGCATCAAAGCAAATTTCATTTGTCATTGATAAAGTTCCAAAGTGAAATATTTTCGCATCAGAAATCAACTCTGGTTTTAATTCAGATTTTTCAAGCATCGAATCCGCGCCATGATTTCTATAGAACGAAAAACTTCTGTCACCGTCATTTGCAGTGTGAACAAAAGCAAGCGTTGTTTTGTATTTTTGTGAAAACACAAGATTTTCAATTCCGATTCCGAGGCTTGTAATTTTTGACTGGAGCATTTTTCCAAACATATCGTCTCCAACTTTTCCAACAAACGAAACCGAATGCCCGAGTTTTGCAAGCATCGCAAGAACATTGCACGGAGCACCTCCAGCGTTCGCTTCCATAAGCCAGTTTCCCTGCGCACTTATCCCGTTCTGAGTAAAATCCACAAGAAGCTCTCCCAACGCAACAACATCGTAATTTTTCATTTTGCAAATCTCCATAATTTAAATTTTAAAAATCTTGTATTCAGCGCGAATATTTTCCGAAACAGACATTTCAAGCACCGCGGAATTTTCAGAGCTAACAAAAGCATCTGGAATAAGAAAGAACGCATTTGTAAATGCCGACTCTCCGCCATTAACAAAAACTTCCATGGAGCAAGCATCAATTAAAATCCGCAAGGAAATCCTTTTTTCATGGGCTGATTTTTCATTTCTGAACGAAGACGGCGGAAATTTCATTTTGCGGAAATTTATTTTTCCGCCTCCTTCAACAGAATTTCTTCGGTCAAAGCAAAGCGTTTGTTCTGCAAAGTCGCAAGTGAATTCTACGGAAAACTTTTTGCCGGCAACATTTCTGCTTAACACAAGAGAAAATTTTTCATCTTGATTTTTGCAGTCAGCTGAATTTTCAAAAGCAGAAAAAAATTCAAGTTCAATGTCGCCATGGGAAAATCCATTTTTTATAAAACTAGAAGTTCCAGAGACAACACCGCATTCGCATTTCTTTCTATATAACAAAAGCTCGCGCACAGGATTCTGAAAAAGTTTTCCGTTTTTAAATTCAAGCTCTCGGGGAAAAGTCATCATTCCAGACCAAAGATAATTTTTAGGTGTAATGTACGATTCCCAGTTTTGCATCCAGGCAATCATTATTCTTCGTCCGTCAGGAGCAAGGCAAGTTTGCGGTGCATAAAAATCAATTCCGCCGTCAATCTGCGCAAAATTAAGGGAATTTTCAGTCCGCATTTCACGCTCAAAAATAAATTCCGGCCGCTTAAGAAATCCTGTCATGTAGACGCTGTTGTTTCCGTCGTGAAGCCCGTTCTCAAAATCAGCCTTCATTTCCTGCGGAGAAAAAATCACAACATCCTTTCCGTCTAATTTAAAAATGTCTGGACACTCCCACATTCCGCTTTTTCCGCTGCTCTTGTCAATTACAGAAACAAATTTCCAGTCAAGAAGATTTTCAGAACGGAAACAGACAAGAGAGCCTTTTCCGTCCGGCATTTTGAGGACACAAGCCATGTAAAATTTTCCGTCTTCGCGCCACAACTTTGAATCTCGGAAATCTCCTTTCTGAAATTCAAACGGAACGTTCGCCGCACTAATCACAGGGTTCTGAAGAATTTTTTTGTAGCAAAGACCGTCGCCTTCCGCCAAGCATTGATTCTGTAAAGTTTCACCATTTTTATTTTTTGAAACTCCAGTGTACGCAAGAATATGCCTGTCTTCAAATTCAATCGCCGTTCCTGAAAAGCATCCTTCGCAGTCAAAATCGGAATCAGGAGCAAGAGCAGGCTCAAGAATTTCCCAGCGCACAAAATCCGAAGTGCAAAGATGTCCCCAGTGCATCGGTCCCCACTGCGTTGAATACGGATGATACTGAAAAAACAAGTGGCACTTTCCGCCGAAAAACGAAAAGCCGTTCGGATCATTGCACCATCCCGCAGGTGAAAACGCATGAAAAACTGGTAGCAGAAAATTCTGCGGCTGCGATTTTAAACTTTCTTGAATTTCATTTTGTCTTTTTGCGGCAGCTTCAAGTGTATAATTCTGCATGGGGCAGCTCCTGTAAAAGAGAGTTGTAAATTAAATTTAATGACATTATTCCTACTGAACAAGATTTCCGCGTCAAGCATGAAAATGACAGTTAAGATAAATATTATTATAACATCGTTCAAAAAAAAATTTTCTATAAATTGTATGGCAGATGAAAATTGAAAACGTCCGGTTCCCCACAACGAATCATGAAAGAACCGGGCGAAAATTGAGGTTCCTACAACGTTGTTATTCTTTTATTTTTACAGTGCTGCTGACGGACTCCAAAAATTCCTTGCGGGTAACGCTTGCGGAAATGTAGTTTGTTTTTATTACAACTTTGTATTCTTTAGAAGAATCCAAAGTTTGCGGCACAAAGAAATTCAGTTCTGCAGGCTTGTTGCGGAATACTTTTGAATCGTCAATTCTTGTCCAAGTGGAAGAATCTTCCAATTTTTCATCTGAGCTAATAGCCGCAAAATAGATTCCGCTTTCTTCGCTACCAAGCTTAAGGTTTGCGCCGGTTATTTTTGCCGGTGCACCTAACGAAAGAACATTCTCTTCTTCAGTGCTGATGTCTGCCACAGAATCAATTTCAGGAGACTTGTCGTTGTAGACGATTTTGTCAATGCTAAGATTCTGCAAAGAAGAGCTTGTAAGTTTTGTAGGAGAAAACCTTACCTTGAACTTTCCGTTTTGCGGAACTTCAGTTTTTGACTTTGCAGAAACTTCCATTGCAATGTACATAGTTCCAAGGTCAAGAATGTTCACGGCTTTCCCCTGTTCAAGAAATTTTAAGATTTTCTTCTGCAGAAGAATTGCGCAGTACTGCAGAATGAACGGGTCAATTCCTTTGTTTTCTTCCGCAATCTCTGAAAGAATGTTCCTGAAGCTTGCCTTATTGCGCGTTACAGTAGCGTAATAAGTTCCGTCTTTTTTCAATTTGTTTTCTTTTAATGTTATGCTCACCAAGGATGAGCTGTTTTCTAATGTAGAAATATTTTCCATTTATATATCCTTCTTCAACTTATGGCGTGAAGAGCCTTTTGATTTTTTTGCCATGCGGCAATGTTTTAGCCGGCAATTTTAACAATCTAATTTTACCGGCACGCTGTTCTGGCTCTTGCAAAAAGACAGAATAAAAAGTAGGATATACAAAGTTATTTTTTAGTTAGGCATATCCTGACTTAATATTGCAAAGCTTGAATCTATTGGCGTAGGTTCAAGTTTTTTTTTGCAAGAGCACCGGCAATTCCATTGTGCATCCGCTTCCTCCTTAAAAAACAATATTTCTTTTTCATTTTAGACCGCCTCCAGGAAGTTCTTATTTAAGGCAGGACTTTTTGCATTTTCTTCCTTTAGCAAATTCAGGAACAGTTTTCCTACATTCTTTATCAGAATGCAAAGAAGCGAAAGAACTGGCTTTAGCACATACTCGTCCAGAACCTCCTCCTGTGTTCTGCCCTTTGTGATTTCTTCCGGAGAGAACAAAAGCCGCATTATCGAATCAGTCTGAAACTCATGCTCCTGAATCTGCTCAGCCTTGATTTTTGAAAGCTCCTTTTTGAATTCCGCGCACTCAAAAATTCTAATGAATCTCAAGATAATCGACTGGATACAGTGCACTACCTCATGCGCAACCGTAATCACGTCGATATAGCTTCCATTCTGCGCGCCTTCGTAGACATCGCTTCTGATGACAATCACATTCTGAGCCACATTGTAAAAAGCCGCAACATCTTTTCCGAGCTTCCAGAAATCCTGCGGCTCAATAAGATAATTGAAAGTCCTGTCAAAACGGGGAATTATGTTTTCCATTACAAAAAGCGGGTCAAACTTCTGGTTCGTAGTAGCCGTGCAAAGCAAGTGGCTCCAGAACGAAGCTATTTTAATCTCGTCTTCAGAAAGAACTAAAGTTTCTGAATATTTTACGTCTTTTAAATGTGTTTCATACTGCACCACTTCCATTTTTCTCTCCCGAAGATTCCGCCTGAAACTTTTCAAGCATTTCTTTCATCATTTTTACCTGCTTTTCTGTAAGCTTTGAAAAATCCTTGGCAAACATTACAGCGGTCTCAAGATATTCACTTGAATCTTTCTGCTCACCAAGAGGAACATTCACACTGCCCTTTGACTGCGCCTGTGCTTCTTCAAGTTCCTGTTTTTCTGCCTCTGAAAGACCGTATTCCTTTGAAATCTTTTCAACAAAAGAGTCCGGAATTTCACGCAGACCGTTTTCAATTGAAGAAAGGTAAGCCGCGCTTACATCTAGCCGCTTTGCCATATCTCCAAGAATTTCCGAAGAATCAATTCTTCTTTTTCTCAAAATTTTTCCAAATGCCGTTACTCCCATAAATGTACCTCTCGTCTTAAGGCTTTAATGAACCTTTTTAGATTCTTATGTTTTAGCATCTAAGTGAAATATATATCAGTTTTATAAATAAATCAAGTAATTTACAAAATATTTTTCACAAATTTGTAAATATAAATTATCTGGGATTTCACTTTAATAATTCTTCAAAAAAGGCTGCTCATTATCAAGGGGGGGGGTATAATAGCGTTAGTATCGAACGGAAGCTGGCTGGACGGCAACGCGCAGGACGGATTTAGAAAAACCCTGGAAAAAGAATTCAGCAAAATCTATGTGTTCAACTTGCGCGGCAACTGCAGAACAAGCGGAGAGCTCCGCAAAAAAGAAGCTGGAAACGTGTTCGGACTTGGCAGCCGCACACCGATTGCGGTAACCGTACTTGTAAAAAAGAATGGAGAATAAGATGAGTGAACAAAACGCAGAAATTTACTACTACGACATAGGCGACTACCTGAGCCGTGAACAAAAGCTGGACATAATCACAAACTTCAAGGGCATGGAAAATCTGCCGTTTACAAGGCTTAAGCCAAACGAGCATGGCGACTGGATTAGCCAGAGAAATGATAAGTTCGGTACTTGGATTCCGATTGAGGCTGACAAGAAATTTGATTCAAAATCACAAAGTTTTTTTACTACATACTCAAATGGAATTTTAACAGCGAAAGATGCCTATCTTTACAATTATTCTTTTAATCATTTAAATGAGAATGTAGAAAAAATGATAAATTTCTATAATGAGCAAAGACTATATTATCAGAAGATTATTGCCGAAAAACCTAACGAGAAAATTGAGAATGTAATAAATTTTGATTCCTCTAAAATTTCTTGGTCGGATTTATTCTTAAATGATGTTAAAAAAAATGTAGTGTATTCTTTTTCAAACGATGAATTCTGTGATGTTTCTTATCGCCCTTTTCAAAAACAAAATTTTATTTATCATAAGAAATTTATTCAAAGGACCTATCAACAAACATCTTTATTTCCAACTTCTAAATCTAAGAATTTGATAATAACTTTTAGTGCGGCTAAGTCGCCAACACCCTTACTTACTGATTCTTTGCCAGATTATCACTATTCTGGCGACACACAATGTTTTCCGCTCTACTGGTACGAAACCATCGAGCCGGAACTGAACTCTCTTTTTGGAGACGACGCGCAAATCGTAAGGCACGAGGCGGTCAGCGACTTTATCTTGGAGCGCGCCCAGGGCAAGTACGGAAACAAGGTTCAGAAAGAGAAGACATTTTCTGATATGTTGTGCCATTTGTCAATGACAAAACAAAATTTAATATAAAAAAAGAAAAGGCTTTAGAAATCAAGATTTTCGGCACTAGACCATCCTGATATTCGTGGATTTAGGTTGAAACTTTGTTCCACCATTACCGACAGGTCAATGATCCGCCAAGCCGAGTATATCACATCCGGCACAGCGGATAAACAAAACTCCTAAACTGAAATTCATCGTTTGCTCATATATTTTTTTATTTCATCGGAAGTCAGTTTTCGCACTTGTGTGTGCGGATATTCTTTGTATTCTTCAACGCTGAAAACAGGGGACATTTGTCTGCATTTTTTGTCCTTGTTCTTTTTGAGGAAGAGTTCCAGATCTTCGCTTGCGGCGAAAATTTTATAAGATAGCCTAGCTTTGCTGTTTTCAATCTCGTAAATGCCGCATGAGCTTTTTGTTGTGAAGTCGGCTGTCCGCAAATAAAGTTTTGCGATTTCCAATGACTTGAAGGGAAAATTCCATCTTTGCAGGCCTCTTTTCGGGTCGCATTCAATGCAGATGCAGCGTCCGCAAGTTCCGCAGATATATTGAGTGTGTTTTTCCAGACAGTCCAAGGGATTCAGCAGCGGAGTAATTCTGTTTTCGTCTGAGTAACATTCTTCGCACATTTTTTTGCTCCTTTTTAGATTTTAACTTCTCCCTTGCCGAACCGTTCCATTGCTCTTTTGTGGACGCGCCGCAAACGGATTTCAGGCTCGGCGTAAAGAAAGACCATCATCTCAAAATTGTCGTCGAACGCCTGATGAAAGGAGCTCATCGAGCCTGCCATCACAAAATGCTCATAAGGCTCAATGCCGCTTTTCAGCAATCTTATCTTTTCCGCCTTTGAATACATCTGAGTGTATGGCGCGCTCGTGTCTTTCTTCCAAATATAATCGTCCACATCAAAATACGGAAAGCCCAGTTTTTCCGCGACGATTTTCCCAAGCGAGCTTTTTCCGCTTCCGGACGGCCCTGCAATCATTATTCCTGTTGACATTGCCTACATTCCGCCCAAAAATCCCATTATTATTCCGCCTATAACAAGCGACCCGATTTGCCCTGAAACGTTCGCGCTAACCGCGTGCATAAGGATAAAGTTCTGGTTGTCTTCCTCAAGGGCAAGCTTCTGTACCACGCGGCTTGCCATAGGAAACGCAGAGATTCCGCACGCACCAATCATCGGATTCAGCTTGTTTCCTTTTTTGCGGAACAGGTTCAGGAATTTCGCGAACAGGATTCCGCAGACTGTGTCGCCTGCGAATGCAATCAGCCCCAAAAGCATAATCAGGAGCGTCTGAACGTTAAGGAAATTCTGCGCCGTCATGCTCGCTCCCACGCTGATTCCCAGAAGCAAAGTCACAATGTTTGAAAGTTCGTTCTGCGCCGCCGACGAAAGTTTTTCAAGAACACCGCACTCGCGGATTAAATTTCCGAACATCAAAAAACCGATTAAAGCCGCCGCGTCCGGAATCAGAATGCTTACCGCAACCGTAACCGCCACCGGAAAAACGACCATCACCCAATGCGGAATGTTCTTGTTCTTCGCCTGAATTCTAGTCGTGCGCTCTTTTTTTGTTGTAAGAAGCTTGATTACAGGAGGCATTATAATAGGAACAAGGCTCATGTACGAATAGGCGACAACCGTAATCTGTCCCAAAAGATTTTTTGCGAAACGGCTTGCCACAACAATTGCGGTAGGACCGTCCGCCGCGCCAATAACGCCGATGCTCAGCGCTTCGTTCATGCTGAAGCCGAATCCCCAGTATGCGACCGCCGCCGCAATAAAAATCCCGAAATGCGCCACAATCCCGAAAACTAAAAGCCACGGACGTTCAAGCAGCGGCTTAAAGTCAATCATCGCACCTACGCCCACAAAAATCAGCAGTGGAAAAAGTTCCGTCATAATTCCGCAGTCAAAAAGAATCTGAAGCGCGCCAGGATGCTCAGCCGTTCCAAGGACAACCGCCAGCGGAAGATTCACCAGAATCGCGCCAAAACCAATCGGCAAGAGCAGCATCGGCTCATACTTTTTGTAGACCGCAAGAAAAATCAGAAGCGCGCCTATCGCAATCATCGCAAAATTCTGCCAGGTCATCGCCCCGATTCCGCTAAAAAAATAATCCAAAATCCGTTCCATTTCAAAACCTCCGTCTGTAAAATCCGCCGCCGCAAAAAAAAGACCCTTTGCCCGGTCACCCTGAAACAAACAGGATAATCAGGCAAAAGGTCTTGTTTCTCCGGTCAAGCCGAAGCCTAAGAACCAGACTCAAAGAGCCGGCTGTTGATTCTTAAGGAAGTAACTACTCCCCCTTTGCTTTTTTCAGTATGCACGGAAAAGGGGAGCAGTGTCAATAGCAAAAGTTAAAATTTAAAGTCCGACATTTTTTCGCTTAATGACTTTACATTTGCAGAATTTTCCAGAACGTGTTCTTTTGAATCCGCCAAAGTTTCTGTAACTTTTTGAACAGATTCGTTAATCGAATTTACTTTTGTGTTTGTTTCTGAAGTAACTTTGTTCAGGTTTTTCATTTCAATTGAAATCTGCTCGCCGCCTTTCAGCATTTCCGCCGCGCCGTCCTTTACAGTTGTTGTTGATTCTGTCAACCGGCTGATTCCTTCAAGAATCTGCTTGTTGCCTTCAGTCTGTTCTGTCATTGCGTTGGAAATTATAAGCTCCTCGTTCTGAACTTTCTTTATGAGAGAATAAATATTGTTGAACTGAACAGAAACTTCGTTTGCGTTTGTGGCAACCGAATTGATTGATTCAGAAAGACTCCGCAGGTTTGTTTCAATGGATTTTGCGCGCTCATTGCTCTGCTCGGCAAGCTTTCTGATTTCGTCCGCAACAACGGAGAAGCCTTTTCCGAATTCACCGGCATGGGCAGCTTCAATCGCCGCGTTCATGGAAAGAAGGTTTGTCTGGCTTGCAATGTCCTGAATGACTTTGCTTGCGTCCATAAGCAATGTTGATTTTTCCAGAACTTCTTCGGAAAGCTCGCTTGCAATGTGGACTTTTTTCATTCCGGCTTCGGATGCGCTTTCAAGCTCCTGGACTGTGCCGTTGTTTTTCTTAAGGCTTGAAGTTACACCGTTTACGTTCGCAACCATCTGCTCGATTGCGGCCGACGACTGGTCAATTGCAGATGTCTGCTTTTCAATTTCATCGTTCAAATGGCGGATGTGCTTGATGATTTCTTCAACTGTCGCGCTCGTCTCTTCAACAGAAGCAACCTGATTTATCATTTCATTTTTTACAGAATTTGAAATGCTCTTTACGTTTGCGATTTCTGAAATTGACTGGTCAACGTGCTCAGAAACTTCAGATGAAACAGACAGCGTGGAATTTACGTCCTTGCTGATTTCCTGAAAAATCGTTCTTATGATTTTGTATGCGTTGTTCAAGTCGTTTATGATGATTCCGAAGTCGTTTCTTGTAACAACCTGCGCATGTTTTATGGCATAGTTTTTTTCAGCAAGCGCACCCAAAATAGCTTTTTCCTGCTGAAGGTTGTTCTTTATGTCGTAAGCGGTAACTGAAGTTGTAAGTCCGACTGAAATAAAACTGAATACCGCTGCTGGGAAAATAACTTTCAGAACGCCAGAAACCGAAGAGTCGGATGCAACACTGGGAACCAAAAAAGATGCCGTAATAATTAGAAAGCAGCCCAAAAGATTTACAAGCGTCATCAAGATGATTCGCTCGCGGTTTGATGAAGTTACAACGGATTTATCAAATGGAAGCCAGTGCAGGAAGTGCTCGAAGCGGCTGTTGAAAACTGTGTAAAAGCTGATTCCGTAGAGAAGCATAAAGCCTGTGCAGATAAGAATGATTGAAAGATACGGAGAACTTCCTTCAAATGCTGCAAACTGCGTGTCTTTTAAATGAATCACAAAGCAGGCAAGAAAAGGTATTGCAATTCCTAAAACTAAATTTATTGCAAAAATTATTTTTCCGGAATATTTCAATATAAGATTTATTTTCCTAATGACTTCATCTGTTCCGTCATAAGTTTCTATATTTTTCCGAAGAAACCTGTAAAAAGCAAACGGACACAAAACCGCAATCACGTATGCAAGAATAGTGTAAGGTGAAAGCAGGATAGTGATAAATTCATCAATCGTGGTAATTCCAGTAATGCATAAGTAAACTGGAGCCAGCAAGAATGGTGAAAACGAAGATAAAAGCAGCAGAAAAGGAAGCTTTACATAAAATAATTTTCTGTCAGTTTCTAAGAGTTTTTGTTCCATAAAAAATATTCCTCACAAACAGTATATTTTTATAATAAATCTGTATCAAGTAAAATTTAAATTTTTTACAAAAATAAATATAAAACTAACAATGCGGAAAAAGCATATCTGTTTTCTTCTGACTTTAATAAAATCCGACTAAAACGAGGTGCACAATGAAAAAATCAATTCTTCTTTCTATTCGGATTTTTTACAGATTGCTGGATTTTCCGTTTGGCGATAAAAAGTCGGAGCAAGCCCGATAATGACAGTAAAATATAAAAGTTTACATTCGCCTTGTTATTATTGATTTACAGTTCCGCGACTTTACAGAATCGAAACTAGAATTATACAAATTAAATACTTGTCGGTATTTTTGTATTTTCAGCTTCTTTTTGTTTTCTTTCTATTTCTTTCTGAAGCTTTTCTTCTTCACGCATTTGTTCTCTAATCAGACGTTGCTCTTCTTTTTCCTTGAGTGGTTTTTCTTGATATTCATAGGACAATCTTAATTCTTTTAATTTTAAATCTTTATACTTTTTTGTAATTTCAGTAGTACTACATCTTTATATTTTGCTTGAAGTTTCAAGTATTCATTTTTTATGAAATTTCTGTTTTTAAGCAGTACAAAAAAAACTAACAATAACTATGTTTGAATATGCTTGTTATATGAATAATGTATGTGGAATAAAATTTCCAGGATTTGAATGAATATATTTTTAGAGATGTTTTTGGTGGCGTTCTGCTGCATTATTTTCCTATGACACAAAGTATGTTATAATTTGTTTGTAGGAATTGCTTATGTCAAACCAAGACATTATCTTACAATTTAAAAATAACAGGGAGGAAAATATGCGAAAAGAATTTTGCGAAAAAGACGGAATACTCATCACTTATACGAATGATAATGTTTGCTTTGAAGACACAAAGACTGCGGAATCTATTTTGCTTTCAAATGACGGAAAAATTTTGCATTCAAACTTTGACGATAAAAAAAATCAGTTCTATATAGAATATTTGAAGCAAATTTATCCTGCGATTACAACTTACAGAACGTTGGATTCTGTGGAGACTGCGTAAATGCCGGTATATATCAGAACTTTAGGATATAAAATTTATATTTGGTCAAACGAAAAAGACGAGCCAATCCATTTCCATATAACAAAAGGAAATCCTTCTGAAAATGATACAAAAGTTTGGGTGCTTGCAAACGGCTCTTTTGAAATACCCCACAATAAAGGAAGAATTCCAGCAAAAGATTTGTCAAGAATATTAACTGCCATGCAAGTTTACTATTTTGATTTAAGGTTTCCAAATATAGTTACTTTATTTTAAAATATAGTTACTAAATTTACCTGACAAAGTGGGTATGTTTTGCTTATAGCTTGCTGAGAACAAGGAAAACTTGGTAAAAATCATTTCGTTTGAACTGAAAACCTGTCCTTTTTAACGAGCGTTTTTTGGGACAGAAATTCAAAGGTGCTTGCCGAAAGAAATCTTGTGTAGTATATTGAGCGAATATATTGTCTAGAGTTGCATTCAATTTATGACAGAAATGCGTGCTGATTGTTTTCGTTTTGATACGCTTGTTTTGGACTGTTTTCTAAATTACAAAAGGTTTGGTGTTTTAAATTTATGTTCGGATTAAAGTTAAAAAATTGGAAGGCTTTGGTAGTTTTTTTATTTTTATTTGTTTTTTTGGGAACTGAAGTTTTTTCTCATGCTTCTGGAACTGTAGAAGAGTGTTCATTCGGAGTTTTCCGTTCGCAGTACGGCGATATGTTCGATGTGCGCTACTGGCAGAATCAGCTTGATGACAATTATTATTTTCACACCGGACTTTATGATGATGCGATTAATTTTGCCTGGGCTGCGAATTTTCTTGGGATTTACTGGGGCGCAGGCTACAATGCAAAAATAATGAATCACAAGGCGTGGCCTCACAATCTGACCGATATGGACGTTTGCATAATGGCAGGCATTCCGTCTCTTGGACTTGGAGTGCGCGCAAGCTATTACGACAAAAATGTTTACAAAGGACTTGGCACTGCCGCTCCTAAAGTTGAAATCGGAAAAACTTTTGAATCAGTTCCTATTAAGCTTGGATTTGAGGCGGAAGGAAAATTCAGATACTGGAAATCTCTTTGTCTTGATGTGGCGCAAATTCCTTTTATTTTAAAGCTGGATTTTTCACCGGATGGAATGCGTGGAGTGGGCGGAACTTATACTGTAATGCCGACTCTCAAATATCCTTCCGCTGTAAATGAAGTTTCGGGGCTTGCTCCGATGCAGGGATTTTCTTTTTGGGCTGGCTGGAAATGGAATATTCTTGACAATTTAAAATTTGGCTTGCGTCCGTCATTTATGATGAATTTCAACTGCGTAAACACTGCGGATAATTCCGTAAACAAAAGGATTTCTGAACTTGAAGAAGACGGAGTTGGAAAAGTTGTAGAAAACACAAACTGGATCCCAGAAAACGGAAACACAGAGTGGCGCGTTAGTGTTCCTTTTTCAGCACTTTATGATGTTACAGAAAATGTTCAGTTTATCGTTGGTTTTAAATGCGGATTTTACTGGGCGAATTTTGACCACATGAGCGAAAAGCATAGTGGCGGACGAAACTTGCACGGAACTGTAAACGAAACTGGATTCGCTCTTGGTGTTAAAGCCGAAATGAATGAGAATGCGGTTTTCCAGATAGGTGCTTCATATACAAGACAGCTTTCTTTGAATCCAGAAGGAAACACAACCGGCTCGCCTAAAGATTACGAAACAGACGCTCCAAACGTTTCACTTTCAAATCTTTTTGACCAGCCTGTTACAGCCTCGCTTACATTGCGGTTTTAATTCAGATTATTTCACAACATATTTTCCGTCTGAAATTTCTGAAATTGTGAGTGTGGTTGTATGTTTTGTTCTGTGGCTGTAGGTTGCCTTTAAATACATTTCTTTAGTCTGCAAATTTATTCCTGAAAAGAATTCGATTTTTGTAACTTCCTGCTCGCAGTTTATTGTTGCGATTGTTCCAGGATTGATTCGTGCGTAAGATTTTGTTGAGTCATCAAATGTAAAACCAATTACAAATGCAGTGTCTTTTGTTGTGTCCTTTATGCTCAGTTCAAAACTTTCATCTGTTCCGAAGTGACAGGCAGAAAATACAACTGCGGATGCAATCAGTGTAAAAATTAAAATGTTTTTTTTTGTTTTCAGATAAAACATTGTACAACATGATAGTATTTGTTCTTATTCTAGTAAAGTTTAAAATTAAACAGATATATTTTTTATGGAAGAAAAATTGTAATGGCTTTTGGACTGACTTTAAAATAAGAAAAAATCATAAATGAAATATTCGCAAAATATCCGCAGATAAAAAAATCGTTGTTTATGAAAGCCGTGCAGAAGGAAATTTCCGCAAAGATTCCGATATAGATTTGACGATACTTGATGAAGAAATTCCAAGTTCTGTTCTTTTAAAACTTGTAAACGATTTTGACGGTTCCTTGCTTCCAACAAAAGTTGACATATCGATTTTTTTAAAACTCACAATCCAAGATTTGATTGACCACATAAAAAGGATCGGGCAGTTTTTTTATCAGAAATAACGAGCGTTGAGAAAATCCGCGTTTTATGCTAATCTCTTCTATAATATTTATCTTTTTGACAATTCGAGGAATCTTATGAAACTTTGGGAAAACGGCGCTTTTCTTTCGGGCGGAAAATTAGTTGAGTCCGTGCCGGGCAAAAATCCGGCTGACTGTGCTAAAAACACTATTTCTTATTCTATCTTGCAGAGGCACAATACTTCGGGCGATGCTTCTAAACTGAAAATCAAATTTGACAAAATTACTTCGCACGATATTACTTATGTTGGAATTATTCAGACGGCGCGCGCTTCGGGGCTTGAAAAGTTTCCGATTCCTTATGTTTTGACGAACTGCCACAACTCGCTCTGCGCGGTTGGCGGAACGATTAACGAGGACGACCACATGTTCGGGCTTACTTGCGCCCAGAAATACGGCGGAATTTATGTTCCTCCGCATCAGGCTGTAATCCACCAGTTTGCGCGCGAGATGCTTGCGAAGTGCGGCGACATGATTTTGGGCTCAGACAGCCACACCCGGTACGGCGCGCTTGGAACTATGGCGATTGGCGAGGGCGGCGGTGAGCTTGCTAAGCAGCTTCTGGGAAAGACTTACGATGTTAATATGCCGGGCGTTATCGCGGTTTACCTGACCGGTTCTCCTGTTCCGGGCGTCGGTCCGCAGGACGTTGCTCTTGCGATTATCAAGGCTGTTTTTGCGAACGGCTACGTTAAGAACAAGGTGATGGAATTTGTGGGTCCTGGAGTTGCGAATCTTTCCGCTGATTTTAGAATTGGTGTGGACGTTATGACGACTGAGACAACCTGTCTTTCTTCAATCTGGTCAACTGACGAGAAAATCCGCGAGTTCTATTCAATTCATGGAAGGGAAGGCGACTACAAGGAATTGAATCCGGGAGAAGACGCTTATTACGACGGCGCGATTGAGCTTGACTTGGGAGAAATCCGTCCGATGATTGCGCTTCCGTTCCATCCGTCTTGCGCATATACAATAGAAGAAGTTAACAAGAATCTTATGGACGTTCTTGAAGAGACTGAAAAGCGCGCGAAAGTTTCGTTCGGCGACAAGGTGAACTTTACGCTCAAAAACAAGGTGATTGACGGAAAACTTTACGTTGACCAGGGCGTTATCGCAGGCTGCGCCGGCGGCGGTTTTGAGAATATCTGCGCGGCTGCCGACATCTTGAAGGGAAAGGACACTGGAAACGGAAAATTCCTTTTGAACGTTTATCCTGCTTCAATGCCGGTCTACATGGAGCTTATGAAGAACGGAGCGTTCGTCTCGCTTGTTGACGCGGGCGCAATCGTTAAGACTGCTTTCTGCGGACCTTGCTTCGGCGCGGGCGACACTCCTGCCAACGGCGCTCTTTCAATCCGCCATTCTACAAGAAACTTCCCGAACCGCGAAGGCTCGAAAATCCAGAACGGTCAGCTTGCCTCTGTTGCGCTTATGGACGCACGCTCAATCGCTGCGACTGCCGCAAACAAGGGCTTTTTGACTGCCGCCACAGACTTGGCTGACGGCGAGTTCAGCAAGAAAAAATATTTCTTTGACAAGACGATCTACGAAAAGCGCGTTTACGACTCAAAGGGCGTTGCGCATCCGGAAGTTCAGATTCAGTTCGGACCGAACATCAAGGACTGGCCGGAGATGCGGCCGCTTTCTGACGACATTCTGCTCAAGGTTGTATCTGAAATCCACGACCCGGTTACAACTACGGATGAGCTTATTCCTTCGGGCGAGACTTCAAGCTTCCGCTCAAACCCGCTTGGACTTGCGGAGTTCACTTTGAGCCGCAAAGATCCTGCCTACGTTGGAAGGGCAAAGGCTGTCCGCGACAGGTCGGAAGAGGTAAAAGCGGAAGTTAGCCGCGCGGAAAAAATCCTTGAGGAAAAGTATCCTGAGTTCAAGGGAAGAATTGAAAAGGCCGGTCTTGGCTCTACAATCTACGCTGTTAAGCCGGGCGACGGTTCTGCGCGCGAGCAGGCGGCAAGCTGCCAGAGAGTTTTGGGAGCGAGCGCGAACATTGCAAGCGACTACGCCACAAAACGCTACCGCTCGAACCTGATTAACTGGGGAATGATTCCGTTCCTTTATAAGCAGGGCGAGTCGCAAAACTCCGTTTTGCTCTCCGAGTTTTCTGGCGAAAACTCGCGCAATCTTCTTCCAAGCGGTCTTCCGTTTGCGAACGGCGACTACATTTTTGTTCCGGGTGCAAAAAAGATGATTGCGGAAAAACTTCCGAGCGTAAAAGCCTACGCAGTCCGCGCCGACGGCACAACCGCCGAGTTCGACCTTGCGACAGGAGATATGACCGACGACGAGCGAAAGATTATTCAGGCAGGATGTCTGATTAACTTTTACAGGGGATAATTTTTAGATTTTGATGAGTCCCGCACCGAAAAGTCTTGTGGCTTAAACGGTGCGGGATTTTTTTAGGATAGAATGGAAAGGAGAATAAGAAAATGTCTGATGAAATAAAAAAGGAAAAACACACTGCGATGAAGTTTTTCATTGTAATTGCATTTGTTTTGATAGGGTATTTACTGATATGCAATTACAATTTGAAACAAAAAGTTGATTATTATTCAGAACAGATGAATGAATTCAATGAAAATTTATATGCACAAGTGGAAGGCTCATATAAAGATGGTGCGCATACACTTTCAATTTCAGATATTTATTATAGAAAATATTTTAAGTCATCGGCTGATGAAAAACAATAATAAAAAGAAAACTGTTTTATGGTATGGCTTTTGCGCCAAACAATTTTCAAAAGGTGAATGTAAAGGTGAATGCAAATCAGCAGAAAATCCTTGCTTACCTTAAAAGCAATCCTTATGCAACTATGGAGGAACTTTCAGAAACTATTGGAATTGCAAAAAAGAACATATTTAACAACATGAAAAAACTGCAGGAAAACGGTTTGCTCCGCCGTGTGGGCGCAGACAAAAACGACTGGTGGGAAGTGGCGGAACAGTAGCGTTTGCTGTTTCTTTCATATTATATTTTTTTATTGCTTTCGTATCCTTTTGTAATTTTCTTTATGGTGGCAGGTTCTGGAGACAGATTGTTCATTCTGTAATATTCATCATGGAAAATTACATTGTTGCAGCCTTTGCCATTTACATTGTAATTTGTGCAGCCTAGCATATACTTTCCGTCTTTTTGTTGTCTTGCGATTAGATATCCATCGCATTTATTGCATTTCTGGATTGAAAGTTTGCCGGCTTCAATTTTATTTGTCATAAAATCACAGACTTCAGGGTCGTTCATGCAAATCCATAGGTTCAAGCCATAAGCGGGTTTTACTTTGTGCTGAAGCGGATAGCCGCACATTGGACAGAATTTTTTGAAAGCGGTTCTGTTGTCTGCATCTTCCTTCCATTCGCCTTTTAAAATTACATTCTTATAGTCATGCTTTATCTCAAGCAAAAATTCAGAAGGATTTTCTTCTGGTGCGATAAAGAACACCCTGTTTTTTGTTCGAGTCATTGCAACGTAAAAAAGTCTCCTTTCTTCCGCGGCTTCAATAGAATCATCTCTTTTTACAACATAATTTAAAACAGGATCATTTTCTATTTTTGAGGGAAATCCATAAGTCTCATTTTTGCCGTTTATGACAATTACATTGTCGTAGCCCAGCCCTTTTGAAGCATGGGCTGTCATGAATGTGATTTTCAGTTCAGGATGTTTTAAGCACTTTATTTTGTTGCCGTAATCTTTATACTCAAAAAGGCTTGAACGCTCCAGGTTTTTGCCGTCAAATCCGAACCTTCCAAGCAGAAGTATTTCTTGTTTTTTTGAATCTTTTCCTTCTGCTTTGTTGAAGTCTAGGATTTGTTCAATTGCAGTTTCAACAGATTTTGCAAGATTGTAGTTTGCGTTTCCGCCAAAACGTTTTTGCCTGGAATCATAAGTATAAATTATTACAGGGTCTTTTATTGTCTTTGGCGACTTTAGCGATTTTTTTATCTGGGCTGTATTTTTCTGAATAAAGTTTCCGGCGATGTCGATTACTTCCTGCGAGTTGCGGTATGTTTTTGTAATTTTTAAGAGTTCTGCATAACCCATAATCTCAGAAAATTTTGTGAACAAAGTTATGTCAGAGCCACTGAATGCGTAAATCGACTGCCAGTCATCACCTACAGCAATAATTTTTGCGTTTGTAACATCATGCAATGCGCCCACCAAATCAAAACGCTGCCTTGAAATATCCTGATATTCATCAACAATTATGTACTTGAAATCTATTTGCTCGCTCACAGCTTTTGATTCTTTTAAGAGCCGGGCAGATTTATTTATCATGTCGGAAAAATCAATCGCATTGTTTTTATGAAGATAACGCTCATATTCAAGATAACATTCTTTGCAAATTCGTAAAAAAAGTTTTGTCCGCACATTTTTTGTTTGGTTTTCCCATTCATCAAACTGTTCTGCTGAATACCCATTTGTCTTGAAATTCGAGATGAACCTGTCTATAAGATTTATTAGTTTTCTAATGTAGCGGCTGGAATCTTGTGAGGAAATCTTCTGCATAACTTCTTTGTTGTCACGTGGATTCAAAACAAAACCGGACGATTCCAGTTTCTCTTTTAAGTGCTCAAGAAGTTCCCTGCCATCGTTATATTGCGAGCAAGTGCAGATAAGATTTGTTCCGTGTTTCCGATGGATTGCAACCTTGTCATGCATTGCCTTGTTATACTTTTTTAATTCTTCTTTTGAGTATCTGTCGCTGAAGCCGTTTTCTGTAACTCCGAAATGTTCAATATATGCTTCCTTTCCATTCTGGGTGATTCTGAAATCCGGAGTATAGGGTTTCTTTGCTCCTTCGATGTTGTATTTATAGCATGGCTCGTATTCATAATAGATATTGTTCAAATATAGAAAATTTGCAATCTGAACTTCCTCTTGTGAACGCAAAATTTCATTCTGAATTGTCTCATATTTCTTGCTTCTTGAATTTTTTATTTTCACTTGGTAGTCAACTTCGCCAAGCTCGCTTTTTATTGTGGAAAAATTGGAATTTGCTAGGTTTGCAAAAAATTGATTTCTGTCTTTTGTTTCAAGCGGAGCGTCAAAGTAAGTTGCAAAAAATTTAATCAGGTTATCGACAAGCTTCTGGTTTTGCAAAACAGTACTGCGGAAATAATCTTCTAATACAAAATATAATTTATCATTTTGTATGATTTTTAATTTTTCATCATTTTCTTTGTGCAGAATTGCATTTCCTGTTGAATGAAAAGTTGTAATCGGGCAGTCGATTTTCAGCTGCTTCTTTATTTTCTCCTGCAATTCTCCTACAGCTTTATTTGTAAAAGACACTACAAGAATTTCACGTGGATTTATATTTTTCTTTTCAACAAGATATTTCACTTTTGCTGCCACTGTTGTGGTTTTTCCAGCGCCGGCTCCTGCAATTACCAGACAGTAATCCTCATCAGTAAGCACAACACGTCGCTGGTCATTATCAAGTAGAATGTTTGAGTCAACGTCGGACAAGATATTATCAAGATATGGTTTTTCAGATTTAAGTTTTTGTGCAATGAAATCTTCGTTGTGCTTATGAACGAGATTTTTTATGCTGTTGAAGTTTTCAATTATCTGAATAATAGTGTCAGCGGCAATGGAGTTTTTCCTGCAGAAATCAGAAAGCAAGTCATCATTTTGCAATTGCTGGAAGTAGGATACAATCTCTTTCTTTGATTCCAATTTTTTCAAATAATCTGATTTTGCAAGATATGAATCTTTTGAAAGCAAGAAATCAATAAAATCTTTTAATTCTAGGATTTCCATGATTTTTGGATTTTCAGAATTAGATGGATTGCGCCCCTTTTTAGAAGTTGACTTTCTGTTTCCAAAAATATTAATTAAAAAAGACATATCAAAACCCTAGTATAATTATACTTCTAAAATTCCATTCAATAAAGTATCTTTTTTACATGGGGACTAGTTTCTGATTTTGAAAGATTCAGATGTTGAGGCTGATATTGTAGGAAATCTTCATTGATAGGAAAATTTAAGCACTTATAAACAAGTTGCACAAACATTACATTAAACCTCTGACAACGAGTTTTGAAAACCTTCCTTGTGAAAACGTTAATAAAATCGTACAATCAAAACTATAAAAGAAAATCCAGTTTCTCTTTTTCCAAAATCAACTAGGAGCCAACCCAAATGCCTTTAAATCCCCTCACACAAGCTCTTTTTGAGCTGAAAGATGACAATTACCGCGAGTTTCATGCGAAGCTTATTCCGAATGTTCCGGCTGAAAAGATTATCGGCGTGCGGACTCCGGCTCTGCGTGACTTTGCGAAAAAGGCGGCAAAAATGCCGGAGGCAAGGGCGTTTCTGGAGGAGCTTCCGCATTTTTACTACGAGGAAAACAATCTGCACGGCGCGCTGCTTTCCCTGATTTTTCCGAATGACATCGGGCAGTTCCTTGCGGAGATTGAGCGCTTTCTGCCGTACGTAGACAACTGGGCGACCTGCGATATGCTTTCTCCTAAAATCTTCAAAAAAAATCTGCCGCTGGTCTACGAAAAAGTGAAGGGCTGGCTCAAAAGTGGAAAAACGTATACTGTGCGCTTTGGAATTGTTACGCTGCTCGGATTTTTTCTTGACGACGCGTTCAAACCCGAAATGCTTCAGCTTGTTGCAGATGTAAAGCCAGGTGAATTTTATGTAAAAATGGCGGCCGCCTGGTATTTCAGCGTCGCGCTTGTAAAGCAGTATGACGCGGCGCTTCCGTATTTCCAGAACAAGCAGCTCGACCCGTGGACACACAACAAAGCAATCCAAAAAGCTCTTGAAAGCAGAAGAGTCTCGCCCGAAACAAAAGAATACCTGAAAAGTCTTAAAGTTAAAGGAAGGAATTAGGCGGGGGAAAGCCTTCCCCTTCGGCTAAGTTGCTCCACCTCTTAAAAACACCGTGAAAATATGTTATAATCAAAGTTGACTTTTTGGGAGACTTCAATGGTATTAAAAGACATTCTATCAGACAATGAAATTTCAAAACTTACACAATTCAGTCCAGCAGAAATTACTTGGCTTGAAAAAAGAATGTTCAGCGGAACGAATGAAGAGGGAAAAACTGTTGCAAAAGTTCAGTGTGTTGTCCGCGAACGTGTATTTTTCAGAAGAAGATGCAAAGTCTTCCGCATTGTATGAACGGACTGCAAGAGGAAGCGACTTGTATCCATATAAATGTGAAAAATGCGGTTACTGGCATTTAGCTCCACTATCATCAAAACTAAACGTTCAAAGAAATGCCTGTTCCTGCTTGGACTCAAATGGAAGGCACAAGGCATTGTATTTGACAATAGAAGATGCAGAAAAACAGCGGATGAAATCAGAGGCGGAACAGCATATTTCGCTAAAGGTTTACAGCTGCAGTGAAGGGAAAGGCTTTCATTTGACGCATTGTATGTAATTCAAAACAGGCAAGGCTGCTCTGAAGACAGTGCGGTTTTGCCTATTTTTTTTGTAGATTGTTTTTTGTGGAAACAGATGGGAAAGTGAAGAATGCTATATCTTCTTTTACATCCCATTAAAATACATCGAGTAAATTTCTCTCATCTCTTCAGAAAGTCCCCAGCCGACTTTGGCCGCAAGTTCGAGAATTTCTTCGCTTTCTGAAAGTTGTTTTTCCAGCAGTTCTCTGTTTGATGACGCATATTTCAGACATTTTTTTAGCATTGAAGCGATTTTTACATAATACGATTCTCCCATGTCGCCGAAATCAATGGAAAAAGTGATTGCGTTGACAATAAAATCTTTCATCAATGCTGCTATTAATTCTACAGAAGTACACTCGTTTTCAAATTGGTTTACAAGATTTGCGGCATTGCTGATGTTAAATGAATTTTTTGGCTCAAATGATTTTTCAAGCTTTTTCTGAAAATTGCAGTAAAGCTTTTGGCAATCTGTCCTGTCGCCCAGTTGCGAAGAAAATGCGGTTTTTATTATGGAGCTGGTTTTGCACGCAGAAATTATGAGCCCTATCAGTTCATCCTTCTCAAAATCTGAGAGGTTATTTTTAATCTGTAAAATTGTCATTTATCAACCTCTTTTTTATTGTCGGAAAAATATAAAAAAGAGGACACAACTTTTCACCCCTTCAAAATCCACTCCCTTATGATTCATTTGCATGGATTTTATATCGCGGCAGAAAGTTTTCGTTTTGAAAACTTCGGGGTTTTTGTTTAAAGTATCACAAGTATTAACCGCAATGTTATGTTTTGTTTCAGCGGAAAAACAAAAACGGCAGCAGAATAATTCCTGTCTGAGTAAAGTCTGCGTGCAAAGTCCCTGCGCCAGTTATCTGCGGACAACGGCATCCACGGAATCTGCTTTTCGCTGTTGCCGATTGTGCTTGAATAGAATAAAATTTTTTGATAAGTTTCTATTAGAAATTAACCAAAGACTTTGGGATTTTTGCAATAACATTAAGAGGAAGAAAAATGGGTTTTAGACGTGATGTTTATCTCAAGCGTTTGATTGTCCGCGAAAACAACGGTCTTATAAAAATAATCACAGGGACAAGGCGTGCAGGCAAGTCTTATTTAATGAACAAGATTTTCTATGAATATCTTAAAAACAAGGGAGTTTCCGAAAATCAAGTCATAAAATTTGCCTTTGATTCTGACGAGGACATAGATTTGCTTGATCCATTTTTTCCGGAAGAAGAAAACCGTCTTATGCAGAAAAACGGAACTTATTTGGTGAATGCTAAAAAATTCCGTGCATACATAAAAGAAAAAACAAATGAATGTGATACTTTTTATCTGCTTTTGGATGAAGTTCAGCTGCTTGAAAATTTTGTCGGAACATTAAACAGCTTTTTGCGGCACGAAAATTTTGATATTTATGTAACCGGTTCAAACTCAAAATTTCTTTCATCTGATATTATTACAGAATTTAAGGGACGCGGCTCAGAAGTGCATATTCTGCCTTTGAGTTTTTCTGAATATTGCGAAGGCTTAAGTTTAAAACCTGAGAATGCCTGGAAGTCATATATTGTAACAGGCGGAATTCCTTTGGTCGCTTTGATGAAAACTGATGAGGAACGTTTTTCTTATTTAAAGAATTTGTGCGAGGAGACATATTTAAAGGACATAATTGAACACAACGGAATCAGAAAGCAGGCCGAGCTTGCAGAAACGTTTGACATGCTTTCTTCTATGATTGGCTCGCCTGTAAATGCTTTAAAACTTGCCAACACTTTTAAAACGCTCACAAAGAAGGAAATTAGTGACAGCACGATAACAACTTTTATCGGATATTTTGAAGACGCTTTTTTAGTTTCAAAGGCAAAAAAATTCAGCATAAAAGGAAAGAAATATATTTCCTCTCCATTTAAAATTTATTTTGAAGATATGGGAGTTCGTAACGCAAGACTGAATTTCCGTCAGATTGAAGAAACTCACATCATGGAAAACATTTTATATAACGAGCTTCGCTACCGGGGCTTTTTGGTTGATGTGGGCGAAGTGAACATAAATGAAAAAACAGAACGCATTGATGCCAACGGAAAAAATATCTATGCGCAAAAGCAGCTTGAAGTGGATTTTATAGCAAATTCTGGAAACCAAAAATTTTACATCCAATCAGCTCTTGGCATGGATTCGGCGGAAAAAGAGATTCAGGAAAAAAAATCACTTTACAACATAGGCGATTCCTTTAAGAAAATCGTAATTACAAAAAACAATCTGAAATCTTCTGTCGATGAAAAAGGCGTTGTTACAGTAGATTTATTTGATTTCCTGCTTAAATTTGATT
>OIZO01000139.1_pt1 | contig 59800 bp, 49 predicted proteins | sample 1588551 | NCBI WGS metagenome assembly OIZO01 (sample SAMN03283271) | human gut metagenome | biome: human-associated habitat; material: feces | host: Homo sapiens | place: Peru | collected 2012
GGTAGCGGCCGGCTTTTATCTTATACATGCTTTCATGCCCCTCCGGAAGGGGCTTCTTTTTTTTCCGCGCAGTGTCTTGCATGGAAATCCCGTGTCGGACAGAAAAGGCATCTTTGAACTGCTGTTCTTGTTATTTAAGTTTCTTTATGAGTTCTTCGATTTCTTTTTCAGTTTCTTTTGGTGGGAATAGAAGTGTGGCTAGTTTTGGACGGATTGCTATTGAGAAGATAATGATTCCAATGCATTTAAAAATGTCGGCGGACAAAAAATAAATCCAGTTAAGATTTTTATAGAATAAACTTTCAAAAAAATAGTAAATGCTGAATCCTGCAATGCATCCAAAAAATACTTTGAAAAATATTTGGGCTGAGAATTTTTTTTCAATTATAGATGGAGAGCCGGAAACAAACCCTGAAATAAATGTGCTTGTGAATATTGCTGTGAAATTTCCTACTTGTTCTAAAGAAAATCCGCTGAAAATAAATTGTGTGATTATAAAAATTCCTGCGCTGCCTGCTCCTTGGATTCCTCCCAAAATACAGCCTGAAAGAACTGCCGACGCAATTTGAATGTTCAGTTCTGGAAAAAATCCGCAGATAAAAATAATGGCGGCAAAGAAAATTGTTGTGCTTCCGCGGATAATTTTTAACTTTGCAATGGTTTTCATTTTAATTTCCTTATGGCTTTTTTCAGAAATTTTCTTATTTTCTTTTTGTTTATGAAAGAGATGTCTTTTACTGCGGAAAAAATTATGTATGAAAATACTGCGAAAATCAAAATGTGTGCAAACCAGTTTCCCAAAACTGAAAAAATTGTAATTTGCCGTTTGTAAATCGGAACGGAAATTCCCATGGAACTTTCTGTGAACAAAGGCAAGTCATATAGAATTTTTCCTGAGGGATTGACTGCTACGGAATATCCTGAATTTGCGCAGCGCAAAAGTGTTGTTCTGTATTCGATTGCAAGATAACTTGAAGCGATAAAGTGCTGCATTTCCGCGGAATTTGTTTTGCTCCAAGAGTCATTTGTGATGTTTATAAAAATTTCGCTTCCGAGCTTGAAAAGATTTGTGCAAACTGACGGAAATGAATCTTCAAAGCAAATCGGCGTGGAAAACTTCAAAAATGAAATTGGATTTTCCTGATTGTTTTCTGAAAATTTTATTCTTTCCTTTTGAATTGAATTTCCGTTTCCATCAAGCTTTATTTCCGCGAATTTTTCTCTGTTGAAGTCGAGCGGCGTTTCAAAGTCCTGATTTTCCTTTAGCGGAATTTTGAATAGCGCATATTGAAATCCTGGCACTAGGCTTGAATAAAATCCGACAACATTTCGCATAAAAAAAATCATTACTGGATTTTCTGCATAAGGAACTCTCTCTGCAAATGGAACAAGCTGAATTTTGCTGTAGAATCCTGAAAAAATTCCGTTTTTGTCAAAAAGAATCGCGCTGTTTGTTCTTTTTCTTTTTTTTCGATCTAATGAAACTCCGCCGCCGATTAAGAATGGAGTTTGCGTGCTGGCTATAAATTCCTTTAGACTTTCATCTTCTGGAAAATGAGAGTAATAATTTGCTGCTTTTGGGAAATTTTTTGAAAGGACACCTTCGCTCCAAATTACAAGATCTGTTTCTTTTCCTTGCTCCGAAAGCTGCCTTATTCCTTTTTTTGTAAGTTTTTTTGAAATTTCAATTGACTTTTTGTCTCCGCCTTCCCATGGATCTATGTTTTGCTGCACGATTACTGCGTTTAAAAGTTTTTCAGGCCAGTGTGGAATTGCAATTTGAATTATTCCATAAATTCCGCAGAGAGCAAAAACTGCTAGTGTAAATTTTGCGGCTTGCGCAAGCTGTTTGTTTATATTTTGGGCTTGCGTTTTGTCTAAGAAATATTCACGGCTCATTATTATTTCCGCGGTGAGTGAAGAAAAAAGCGCGTATATAAAAGTTATTCCCCAAACGCCAGTTATATCGGCAATTTGTGTAAAAATTTTCCATTTGTAGGCTGCCATAAAAAGCGTCCCCCAAGGATAGCCGAGCGCGCCGGTCGATTTTATGTATTCATATAAAACCCAGCAGGCGCAAAACCATAGCATTCTTTTGAAAATTTGATACGGGCAAAGTCCGGCTTGTTCTTGAAGTTTTGCTTTTTTTGAAATTTTGCTTGGAAAGACGTGCATTATGATTCCGCAGAATCCGCCTTGAAATGCAGTTCCCAATGCGCTAGCTCCGAGTGTAAAAGCCGCAAATCCGTGGAAATTCGCCAGCCAATAACTTGAAAGCAAGTGAACGGTAAGTGTCTGCAGAAAAAAAAGCCAGAAAGTCTGTTTGTATGATTTTGATTTGTAGACTGCAATGTACAAGGGCGAAAGGCAAAGGAGCGCGGTCAGCGGAGAACCAAACGGAAGAATTTCATTTGAAATTGAAATAGATTCAGTTGCTCCAGAAAAGATTGCACAAAAAACTTGTAAAAACAGCTGATTCATTGTATTATTTTAATGTCATATATAGAAAAAATCAACACAAACGGGAAGGGAATCATGGAAAAAGTCAGAGAAGCGCACCGCAAAGAATATGGAGTGGAGCCGGATGTTATTGCGGTTGCTCCGGGCAGGTTCCATTTGGCTGGAGAACATACTTGGTTCTTCAAAGATAAAACTTTGTCCATGGCAGTCAATCTTCCTGTTTATGTTTCTGCGTCTTTAAGAGAAGACACTTCATTTAAATTTTATTTTGTTCAGCTTGAAGACGAAAAGCACACAAATCTTTCTTCGCTGAAATTAAAAAAAGAAGACAAATGGGCGAATTCAATAAAATCTATTTTGTATGGATTTTATAGCGGCGGATTTGAATTAAAGGGAATCGACTTTACTATTTATTCTGAAATTCTTCCTTCTGCCGGATTTGGAATAACAACCGCTGTAAAAGTTGCCTCTTGCTGGGCTATACGAGAACTTTGCGGCTTGAAGTGCAGTCAGGATCAGATTCTTCAGGTTATAGAACGGGCGAATAAAAATTTTCTTGGAACAGCAAATCATTCTGCGGACAGTTTTGCTGCGATTTTTTCAAAGGAAAATAATTTAGTTTTGACCGATTATGCGAAAAAATCCTGCGAGCTGGTTCCTTTCAACTTTAAAGAAAAGACAGTTTTGTTGACTGATGCTCTTGTTCCTAGAATTGTAACTTGGAACGAAGACAGCCTTATGCAGCCGGAAAATGTTTTGCTTTTAGGCGAGCTTAAGGAACGAAAGGCAAATGTTTCGGGCGGCTGGCAGTATGAGGAAGACAAGGCTGAAGTCAATGAAGTTCTAAGTGTTGTTTCAGAAGATACAAAGCGCCGGCTTTTATGCGTTATGAATGAGCATAAGTGTGTTCTTGACTGCGTTAATGCCATTCAGAAGTATGATTTTTCTTCTTTTGCGCGCTCTGTCAACCGGAGCCATCAGAATATGCGCGATTACGATATTTCCTGCCCTGAAATCGACTGGATTTTAAAAAGAGTCCATGAACTTGACGAAAATCTCGACGACTTAAGAAATCCTGTAAACTGCGGCCGAATAACAGGAAAAGGCTTTGGACGCGGAATCTATACAATCTTAAGAAACAGCGATGTTGGAAAATACAAGGAAAAACTGGAGGAATACGAAAAAATATTCGGCTTTTCCCCAAAATGCTATTCTGTAAAACCTGCAAATGGAGTCCGCCTTATATGAATATTTTGCTTACTAATGACGATGGAATTAATGCTGAAGGCTTAAATGTTCTTTCTGCGGCTCTTTCAAAAAAGCACAATGTTTTTATAGTTGCTCCAAAATTCAACAAATCTGGGGCTTCAAGCCAGATGAATGTTGCTGTTCCTTTGGAGCTAAAAAAGGTTGATAAAGAAAATTGCCGCCTTTCTTATCATTTGGAAGGTTCTCCTGTGGACTGTGTGCTTTCCGGGCTTAACGGAAGCTATATTTCAGAAAAAATTGATGTTATTGTTTCTGGTATAAATGACGGTCCGAATCTTGGAACTGATATTGTTTATTCTGGAACTTGCGGTGCGGCGCGTCAGGCTTGTCTTGCAGGAATTCCAGGAATCGCTCTTAGCATTGATTCAGATTCAAAAGATGAATCAGACAAAAACAGCTCTTTATATTTTGAAAATCTTGCCGACTTTGCCTGTAAAAATCTTGAAAAGCTTGTTTCTCTCTGCGGAAATCTTACAGTTTTAAATTCGGCGCATAAATATTACAGAAATTTTGTAAACGTAAATGCTCCTGCAATGAAAAATTACAAGGGAGCAAAACTTACCGTTCCTTGCATAAGGCGTTATTGGGAAACTGTGGAGCTTTGCGAATGTGAAAACGGTTGTCTGACTTCAAAATGCGGCGGCGACTATTATGTTCATTCTTACGGTGATGATTCAGCTGATTTCAAAGCCTGCGAGGAAGGTTTTGTTTCAATCAGCGTTGTTGAAACCGAACCTAGCTATGCTGATATATCTTCTATAAAATTCGATTTTAATTTATAAAAGGCGGAAAAATGGCAGAAGAAAACTATATGAAAGAAGGAATCTCTTTATATAAAAAAGGAAATTATCCTGCTGCTTTGACATATTTTCTTTCACTTCCTGATGATTGCGGAGCGGATTCTGTGGAGCTTGCCTATTATTTGGGGCTTTGCTATTCAAAGTTAAAGCGTTATGATGATGCCTTGCTTTACCTTGAGCAGGTTGTTACGGCTTCTTATGATAAAGACAATAATCCGAATCAGGACAGAGTTTTGCAGTGCCGCTATCTTTTGGCAGTTATTTATTGCCTTAGCGGAAGAAAAAAACTTGCTGATTTTGAATTGAATAAACTTTTGGACACTGGATATAAGCCTGCTTCTGTTTATGCTTCTCTTGCTTACGTTGCATGGGAACAGGGAAAAGTTGATTTAAGCCTTGACTATTATGAAAAAGCGCTTGAAGACGACAGCGAAAATCCCACTGCTTTAAATGGATTGGGCTATGTTCTTGCTTGCGAAGGCGAGGATTTAACAAAAGCGTTAAGCTGCTGCAAAAAAGCACTGGATATTTTGCCGGAAAGCGCGGCATGTCTTGATAGCCTTGGCTGGGTTTATTACAAAATGGGACTTTATTCAGAATCAAAAAAGTTTTTAAATCGCGCTATTAAAGCCGACAGTTCAAATCCTATAATAGTGGAGCACCTTCAGGAAGTTAAGAAGGCGGAAGAATAATGAAAAAAATAATTTTTGTTTTTATAGCTTTTATATTTTCAGCCTTTGCGCAGACAAATCTCCAAGACACAGCTAGCACCGGAAATTTACGTTCTGCAAATTCTGGTTTTGCGGAAGAAGAATTCAGGCGTGGAGTTCAAAGCTATTACAGAGGCTCTTTTAATGAAAGTATTCTTGAATTTGAAAAGGCTCTTTCATATTTGCCTGGCGAACCTTTAGTTCTTGACTGGCTTGGAAAAGCATATTACCGTGCGGGAATAGAAGGAGCTGCGCTTCAGCAATGGAATTATGCCAAGGAAGCTGGTTATGGAGGACTTCTTATTCAGAATAGAATTGAAATTGTAAGTGACAGACGTGTTACCGACTATGACTATGGATTTACCCAGCGTTTTACGGAATCAGGCTCTTATCCAAATGTAAACGGAAGCAATCTCATTTACAGCCAGCCAGTTTCTTCCCTTTCAAATCATGATGGAAGCATCTGGGTTGTTTCCTATGGCACGAACGAGTTGCTTCAGTTTGACGTGAACGGAACTGTGGTAAGACGAAACAAAGGACCGATAAATGGATTTGACCGTCCAATGGATGTAATTCGCTTAAAGAACGGAAACTTGGCAGTTTCAGAAAGCGCGGGAGACAGAATTTCAATTCTTTCTGAAAACGGTTCGTTTATAAAATACTTTGGCGCGCGTGGCAGAGGACAAGGACAGCTTGTGGGACCTCAGTATCTTGCAGAAGATGACTTTGGAAACATTTATGCCACGGATTTTGGAAATGCCCGTGTTGTTGTTTTTGATGCAGAAGGAAACGGGCTTTTGCATTTCGGTGAAAAAACTGAAGGCTTTGACGGTTTCAAGTCCCCAACTGGAATTGCGGTTTGCGGCGGAAGAATTTTTGTCGCGGACAGCGTGAAAGGCGGAATCTATGAATTTGACAAGGCCGGAAATTTCCTTGGAGTTCTTGTAAATGACGGAACTTTTTCGCGTCCTGAAAGTTTAAAGCAATGGGGTAGCGATTATCTTTTGCTTACAGACAGAAACAAAGTTTATGCGGTTGAGCTTTCTTCCGGGGCTGTTTTTGAAAATGCCATTACAGGAAAAGGAAAAAGCCTGATTACAAGCGCAGTTTCAGACCGGAATGGAAATATAATTGTAACTGATTTTAAGGCAAATGAAATTTATGTAATGTCAAAAATGACAGAACTTGTGGGTGGTTTTTTTGTTCAGTTTGAGCGTGTGATTTCTGATAATTTCCCGGAAGTTATTGTTGAAGTCCGTGTGGAAAATAGAAAGCGTCAGCCTGTTGTGGGCTTAAAGCAGCAAAATTTTCTTATAACTGAAGGAAAAAAGCCAGTTGAAGATTTTGTGCTTTTGGGCGAGGCGAATAATAATGACTTTGCAGACATTGCAATTCTCATAGACCGTTCACTTTCAATGAATAAATACGAAGAACAGCTTTCTGGTGCGGTTCGGGAGCTTGCCGCTTCAATGGACGGAAAAGGACAAGTGTCGATTATTTCAGCTGGAAAAGTTCCTGTTACAGAATTTTCAGGAAATCCGTCTCAGCTTTCTGATTTTTCAGCAAAGGCTTTGAAGAATTCTTACACAGAAAATCCTGCTCTGGATCTTGCGGTAAGACTTTCTGCAAACGGACTTGTCAACGCTGAAAAAAAGCGCGGAATAATTTATCTTTCGGCTGGAGATTCAGAAAATACATTTACGCAGTACGCGCTTTCTGATTTAACAGCTTATCTTAATAACAATGCGATTTCTTTTAGCACAGTTCTTTTGTCTCAAGCTTCTCCGTCGGAAGAAATTTCGTACATAACAAGAAACACAAACGGAACTTCCTACTATATATATCGTCCGGAAGGCTTGGGAACTGTCATAAAAGATATTGTTGACATTCCGTCTGGTTTGTATCAGTTTAGGTACACATCTTCTTTTGCGACCGAATATGGAAGAAAATATTTGCCTGTAGAAATTGAAACTTATCTTCTTAATCGTTCAGGTCGCGACGAAACAGGTTATTTTGCTCCGCTTCAGTAGATAAAAGTCGGGCTTTTCTGACTTTAAGGGAAGGATTTTTTCTTTCCATTTCAAAAAGGGTTTTTTCCAGTTTTGCTTTTTTTGAGTTTCCAAAGTCGAAAAGTTCCGCTTGCGTTGGTTTTTCGCTGGTTTCTATTCCAGAAAGTCCAATGCCCAAAAGCCTGATTCCTTTTCCTTTTTCATATTTTCTATTGAAAATTCTTAGGCAGCGTTCAAGCAAATCATCTGCATTTGAAACTGGAATTTCTGAAGATTCTTGTGCAGTTATAGTGTAAAAATCTTCGTATCTTATTCGGATATTTACGGTTTTTGCCTTGACATTTTCTGTGTGCATTCTCCAGATTAATTGCGCGGAAAGTTCCATGAATGCAGTTTCGATTGCATATTCATTTGCCACATCGAATTCAAAAGTCCGCTCTACGCTTATTGAGTGGCTTTTTGCTTCTTCGCCAAATGTGATTTCTTTTCCGCCGCGGACCGCATTATATAAAAAAGAGCCCATTCCGTTTCCGAAGACAGTAGTCAGCAAAGAAATTGACTTGCCATGAATATCCGCAGGTGAAAATATTCCAGCGTTTTTTAGCCGTTCCCGTGTTTTTTTTCCTATGCCCCAGATTTTCTCTATAGGAAGTGAAAGAATGAATTTTTCTTCTTCGCCTTTTTTTATGGATGTAATTCCGTCCGGCTTTTTATATCCCGATGCGATTTTTGCGACATACATTGTGCTTGCAATTCCGACGCTTACTGTAAGTCCTGTTTGCTCTTTTACCTTTGCCTTTATTTTTTTTGCGATTTCCAAAGGCGGACCGAAAAGTTTTTCAGTTCCAGTAAGATCAATAAATGCTTCGTCAATTGACATTTGAATTACTGACGGCGAAAATTCCTTGAAAATGCTCATTATTTTATGTGAAACTTCCGCATAACGCTTGTGGTTTCCGCGCAGAAAAATTGCGTTCGGGCAAAGCTCAACTGCTTTTGCCAAAGGAAGGGCAGAATGCACACCGTATTTTCTAGCTTCATAAGATGCCGTTGAAACTACAGCTCTTCTGTCTCCTGGAATTCCGCCGACAATTACAGGTTTTCCTTTGTATTCTGGATGATCGTGCTGCTCAACCGAAGCGAAAAACGCATCCAGGTCAACATGAAGAAAAACTTTTTCAAATTTCATTTGCATTTTTTCCTTCGTTTTTGATTTTTTCAGTAAAATGAAAAATTTGTCCATTTGCGTTCATCATAAAGAGCTCAATTTCCGCTTCTAGCTTAAGTTCATTTTCTGACATAAATAAAATTTTCAGTTCGTTTTCCGGGGCGTCGGGAATTTCAATAGAAGCCTTGTTTTCCGAAATAAAATTGTAGTCAAAGTTGCATTCATAAAAGGGAAGTTCCTCTTTTGATTCAAAAGTTGCAAGGCATCTTAGTATTTTAAATCCACTTTCTGGAACGATTTGCAGTTTGTTTTCAAAAATATCGAATTTTGCTTTTCTTGACCACAAAAATTTCGCCGGATGAATTTCTACATTTTCTGTGATTTGCGTTTGTTTTTTTTGAGGAGCTGAAAAATTTCCCTGCACAAATTTTGCGGCTGCAAAAAATACTGCGCATATAATTCCCGCTCCTGCAACCGAAACAAGAATTCCTTGTAGCAATAAAATTTTTTTGCTTGACTTGAATTCCTTTATGTGCGAAACCAAAATCAGTTTTATCCACTGAAAAATAAAAGGTAAAATGGCAAATGAAAAAATCAGGTTTTCAAAAAAAGTTGTGTCGGTAAGATTTGAAATTTTTCTTTGATTGATGTCAACAAAAACCGATGCCGCAATCCAAAGCAATGGAATTGTCATAAGAAAAATGCACGGAATGATAAAAAAAAGAGACTTCCGTTTTCTAAAAAGAAAAACAATCAGATATTCAATGATAAATATGAACATTAAAGACAAATCCAATGCTGAAAAAATAAAGACATTCAGCGCAGTCAAAATAATTCCATGGAATCTGTTTGCGGAAAGCGAAATTCTAAAGTTGAACAAGATTTGCACAAAAACAAGCAGAAACATTGCAAGCAGTGTTGGAAAAATTTTCAACCCAAAGTAAAGTACTCCGTTTTCTGCTGTGAAAAAAAACAATTTCTGGAACAAAGTTAAAAATGCCGCTGTTATAATTAAATAAGCGGGAATTGAAAACCATGTTCTTGACATGTCTTTTAGAGTCGCCTCATTTTTTCCTGTGTATGTAAATGAGTAAAAACATATAAAAAAAAGAACTGAAATTGTAAAAAAAAGATATATTGCTGTTAATTGTGCTTCATTAAGCCAAAGACCGTAAATTCCAAGTGGAATAAAATTGTAATGCTTGTTCCAAGTCTGGCTTCTTGCGGAAATAAGGTTGTCCTGAATATCAGAAAGTATATTTGCGTCCTTTTGCGCATGACCCAAAGGAATTTCTGCTGCAGGAATGTCATTTTTTAGGAAAGCAGAAAGCCTTCTGTTGTTTTTGTAGTATTGCGGCTTGTAGATGTACAGCATGGAAGTTTTTACTCCCATTGGCTTTTGGTTTTGAAGACATGATTTTTTGAGCGTTTGAACAATCCATTGCGGCGAAATTGTTCCTGCTCCTTCAGTGAAAATGAAAGGAGGCGCGTTTTTTCCATTTCGGATTAAAATTGCGCAGGCTGATTCCGATGAAAAAATACTTTTTGCCAGCTCCTCTGTTGCTGTTTTTGAGGCTTGAACGGAAGGCAAAGGAAATGATTCATTCTCCGCGGTAAATGAAATTATGCAATTGTATGGAAGCTTTTTTTTGTAAGTAGAATCGATAAAATCGGCAATAAATTCCTTTTTTTCTAAGAAAAATTCTTGGCTAAAGACAAAAAATACATCAGTGATTCCGCTTTTATTTGTGTCGTCTTCCTTGCTGTTTTTGTCAGCAGGAATTTCAACGAGAATATTTTTAGGAAAAATTCCGGCGTTTTGCGGAGCAATGTCTTGGATTCCAAATGAAATCTTGCTTTGTGTTAAAAAATCTTCTATTTCTTGTGTTGTGTAAATATTTAAGTTTGTTTCGATGTTTTCCTGCGAAAAAAGATTCTGCGTAAAAGTTGCTGCAAAAAAAAAGAGAAAACACATTGCTTTTAGCAGAAAATTTTTTCCCATAGACAAAGTTTACTTGAATTTTTAATTTTCTACAATATAATATATCTAATATGTCAAGGGCAAACTCATTATAAATAATTTAAGTAAAGTTTGCGCTAAGAAACGGTTCGTGAGGGCAAGAACACTATGATTGTTGCGACCGCGTGAGCGGGCAATTCTATAGCTACTTTGCAATAATCAGCTATTGCGCGATTTTGAACCAGGAAAACGTGACCGGGAGCCAGTTTTATGCTGAATACATTTATAATATGTTTGCTCTGTATAATATGTTTGCAAGTTAGGCAGCAATGTTGTATACTGTAAGCATTGTTAAAGTCATGTAAAGCAAAGGAGCTTTATCAAACGAATGTGTGCTGAAAAGAAAAAATTTATTTTGGATTTGCCTTTGAAGATTATTCTTACGGAAGAAGGTACATCGCATTTTTTAAGTCATAAAAAGCAGCTGCTCAATCTAAAACTCGCAGACAACCGTTCGGCTCATGGTGTAAGCATGACATCTTTTTCGCCTGGCTCTCTGCAGGACATGATTCTTTTGGGCTATATTTCCAAGATGGAAATTTCCATGCCGGAATTTGTTTCACATCGCCAAGATGTTATGGATTTGTCCAAGCTGATTGTTTTTTCAATTTTGTACAAGCAGTTTGACAGTGAAATTTATTCGGCGATTATAAAATGTGAATGCATAAGACATCATAACAGGCAAAATCCTTCATCGCTTATTGATGAAAAAACTGTGATTCCGGAAAAACAGCTTAGAATGACTCTTGCAATGAAAGATTCTACAATTCAGGCTGCGAAAAAGACAATTCTTGAGCCGGTTTGGAAAAGCATAATGTCCAATTCAGAGTATAGCCCTGAAGAAAAAAATGTTTATCTTCTTATGACTGAAAAATTTTTGAACAGGCTTACTTTGATGAACTGGTACATAATTGTGAAATTTTATAAAACTGACGGTTTTAATGAAATGCTTACAATTTTGCGCCAGCAGCTCGCTTCGTACATGACAAAATCAAAAGTTGCGGAGTATATTTCGGTAATGGTCATGGAGCTTGCCTTGAACAGCGAAAACAACAATGTAAAAAAGGCTGCAAAATATCTTTATCAGGGAATTGATAATTCCGATACGCTCATATTTGACCCGAAAATCCGCTCGGAAATCGTAAAAGAACTTCAGCGCAAGCACGAGCTTGTTTTTCTTTCCTGGACTTTGGGCGGTGGCTCTATGTCAATTGGAAAACAGGGACTTTTGCAAATTACATTGTACAATAAAGACGATGAATTTCAGGAAGTAAAAGAAAACATCGAAAGCAAAATGTCCGCTAACCTTAACAAAAAATCGCTGATTGACTTTTACCGCCAGATGCCGGATGGTCAGGAAGGAACGGACTTGGGACTTTACTATTTGTCTTATCTGGAAGATGCCTGTAAAAAAGTCAATATTAAATTTGAATCAATTGTAAATCAGTCTTCATCCAGCGATCTTACCGTTATAAACTTGAAATTCAATTTTTAAGTTATGCGGAAAACTGCTCTGTTTGTTTTTATTTTTTCAGTTCTCTTTTTTTCGTGCTCACAAGACAGCGCGCAAATTGCTTCTGCGGAATCTTCTGTGATTTTTGATTATAGTCAAAATCCGCCTGATATGCGCCTTTCTGTTTTTGTAAATTCTGAAAGCGATGTTAGGCTTGCCTCGAAAATTAAAATCGTGAATAAAAATTCCGGGCTTGAATGGAACTGCGATGAGCTTGTAAAGTTTGAAGATAAAAACAAAAATTCATGGACAGGCTGCGCGAATATAGTCGCCGCTTTTGGAATGAAAATTCCTGCTGGAGAATATGTCTTGACTTATTTTGACATGGCTGGCGATGAAGATGAAATTTTATTTTCCATCGATTATCCTGAAAATGTTTTGACATTAAAGAGTGAAGATTTTCCAGACGGATTTGATTATTCAGAAAAGAAATCCGCCATTTATACAAAAGATGGAGTTTTGCTTTATTATGGAGAAGAAAAAAAAGAATGGGAAAATAGAAATACCGTTCTTGTTGACTATAAAGATGCGGGGTTCATTAGAACCTGCTATACTTTAAAAAATGACTCTGTAATTTGCCTTATGCCTCCAGAAAACTTGGAGCAGCAATAAAATATAAAACAGCGAGGAAACTGATGCCTAGTAACGACGCCGATGGGAATATTCCCACTGACAATTTAGAAGACCACAGTATTTTTAGACGCCCGGTGCGCACTTATGTGATCCGCGCTGGACGCATGACCGAAAATGAGAAGCGCAGCTATGAAGAACTTCATCATGTTTGGTGCATTCCTTTTGAGCATAGAACGCTTAATTTTACAGATATTTTTAACAACACAAATCCTGTTACAATGGAAATTGGATTTGGAATGGGACACGCTACTGCTCAGATTGCGCAGGACAATCCGAACATGAATTATATAGGAAGCGAAGTCCATGTTCCTGGAGTTGGTCGTCTTCTTGGTGAAATAAAAAAAAGGCAGCTGAAAAATCTTTATTTGATTGAATATGATGCGCTTGAAATCCTTGAAACTATGATTCCTGACAATTCTCTTGCAGGCTTTCATATTTTCTTTCCTGACCCTTGGCCGAAGAAAAAACACCACAAACGCCGTTTGCTTCAGCGTCCGCGCACAGATCTGCTTGTTTCAAAATTGTCTCCCGGCGGATATATTTATTTTGCAACTGACTGGGAAGAATATGCTTTAAGCGCACTTGAAGAACTTTCCTGCACAGAAGGTATTCATAATAAATATGAAAAATTCGCGCCTCATCAGGAATGGCGGCCAAGGACAAAATTTGAGCAGAAAGGGCTTGATGCCGGGCGTGAAATTTTCGAGCTTGTTTTTGTAAAAGATGAGGAATAGCCCGATGGAGCTTTTTGATGTTGAGGAATGCAAAAAGGCAAACGACGAAGCCTTAAAAAAATCCTCTGTAAAAAGAATTTCTGAGCTTGAAAAACTTATAGAAAAATACCAGGCTTCGTATTATAACGGCGAGGCTGAAATCTCTGATGCGGAATTTGACAAGCTTTGGGACGAATTAAAATCGCTAGACAGCGCAAATCCTATTCTCCATAAAGTTGGCGCAGATTCCGGGAATTTTCAAAAATCTCCTCATGTAATGCCGATGGGCAGCCAGGAAAAAGCCGCGACTCCAGAAGAATTTCTTGACTGGGCGAAAAAGCACGACTATTCAGAATATCTTGTTGAATATAAGCTTGACGGAGCCTCCCTTGAACTTCAGTATTCCGATGGAATTTTCTTGCGTGCCGTTACAAGAGGAGATGGAACTGTAGGGGACGTCATTACAGCAAATGCAAAAAAAATGCAGGGCGTTGTTCAGGAATTAAAGGAAAAGTTTACAGGCGGAATCCGAGGCGAAGTCATAATGACTCATCAGGTTCACGAGAAATTTTTTTCTGACAAAGCTAACTGCCGCAATGCCGCTAACGGACTTATGAAACGAAAAGACGGTGAGGGCAGCGAGAATCTTACATTGATAACTTACGATGTCTGGGCTTCCGAAGGTAAACAGCCGTTCAATGATGAAGAAGGCAAACTTGATTTTTTGCAAAGAAACGGATTTAATGTTGTTCCACTTAAAATTTGCAAAAGCACGCAGGAAGTTATAGATTACCGTTCTTCTGTCATGGAGCTTAGAAAAAATCTTGACTATGACATTGACGGACTTGTTGTAAAAGAGCGTGCTGTGGATCACGAAGATGCTTTGCGCGACAGGCCTGACCGCCAGATTGCCTTTAAATTCAGCCTTGAAGAAGCTGTTTCCATTGTAAGAAATATTGAATGGAATGAAACCGGCGCAACTTATACTCCAGTCGCAGTTTTTGATCCTGTTGACTTGAACGGAACGACTGTAAAAAGAGCGAGTCTTGTAAATCCGAACCTTATACGCGCATTAAATGTAAAAATCGGAAGCCACGTTGTTGTTGTAAAGCGCGGTGAAATAATTCCAAAAATTGTGAGCGTGCTTCCAGAGCAAGAAAATCTTCCGTCTGTAAAGATTCCTGAAAAATGCGCTTGCTGCGGAACTTCTCTTATTGACGAAGGAACAAGGCTTTTTTGTCCGAATAAAAACTGTGAAAAGCGAATTCTCCATCAGCTTTTAAAGTGGATAAATGTGATTGACATCCGCGACTTGGGAGAAACTTTAATCACCAGTCTTTTTGAAACAAAAAAAGTCCGGTCAATTTCAGATTTGTATTCTTTGACTGCCAGTGATTTAGTTCCGTACTTTTTGAATTCGGAAAGCATGGAAAAAGAAAAAAAATCGCTTGGCGCGGAAAAGGTTTTTGCTTCGATCCAGTCAAGAAGAAAAATTCCACTTGCAAAATTTATTGCCGGCTTTGACATTGAAGGAATAGGTGAAACTGTTGTTGAAACTTTGATTGCAGGCGGCTTCAATACTTTGCAGAAAATTTTCGATGCGAAAGAAGAAGAAATTGCAGGCGTCTATCGTTTTGCGGAAACTTTGGCGCATACTCTTGTTGAAGGAATTCAAGAAAACCGTGAAGAAATGCAAATCCTTGTCTTAAGCGGAACAATTTCTGTTATTGAAGGAGCCGCACAGGGAAAACTTGCAGGCAAGTCGTTTTGTTTTACAGGCGAGCTTGTTTCCATGAAGCGGCAGGATGCTCAGAATCTTGTAAAACAGAATGGCGGAGCCGTGAAGTCTTCTGTTGTAAAAGGCTTGAGTTTTCTTGTTACAAACGACACTTCTTCCGGCTCTTCAAAAAACAAAAAAGCAATGGAGCTTGGAATCCCTGTCATAGATGAAAAAGAATTCCTTGCTCTAATTAAAGATTAGTTTTTTCCAGAGAATGCAAAGTCCCCGGTAAAAAAGTCAGGATTAACAGCTTCCATGTTTAGCCGCATTTCCCAGTGAAGATGCGGACCTGTCGCAAGCCCGGTTGAACCGCTAAATCCTATTACTTGTCCGGCTTTTACAGTGTCGCCTTCTTTTACTTTTAGCTGGCTCATATGGTAGTAAAGGCTATAAAGTCCAGGCAAATGTTCTATAACAACACTCCAGCCTGTTGTAACGCGGGTTTCTGCAAGAACAACCTTTCCTTCCGCGCAAGCAGAAACTTCCGAGCCCTCAGGAATTCCAAAGTCAATTCCGTAGTGCAGTCCTGTCGTTGATTTTCCATTTGTGTATTTGTATTCCCTGCGGTCTGCAAAAAAAGCTGTCCGTCTTGTTGCGTTTGTAGGAATCAAAAACGGTGTTGTCTGGTAAACTGCGGAAGGATTGGCGGTTTCAAGAATTCCATTGAGCTTTTTTATCTGCTCCATTCTTTTTAAGCTTGAGTCTGCTTTTATATTTGAATTCGACTCGTCAAGATCAATCACTTCTGAAACAAATTCTTTTTTCTCCAGAGTAAAAGGCAGCTCGAATTCCATTCTTTTTGCGCCGTCAGTGCTGTAGATAATTTTCAAAAAGCATTTTGTGTCTTCCGTCCACCAAGTTGAAAGCGGAATGCCTGCAAGAAATGTCCTGCTGCTTTTTGTGCTTTTTGAAACTGTGAAAAAAGTGCTTTCCCTGCTTAGTTTGCCTTCCGCAAAAAACTGCAAGAAAGCATTTGCATTTGAAAACTCAAGCTTTGAAGATTTTCCTTTTTTTGTCGACTGAGAAAAGGTCATTTTTACAAAAACCGCATCGCCCGGAAAAGCCTTGTCGTTGTATTCCGCGGAAATGCAATAATCATCTCCTGTAAAAAAAGCTTCCCTTGCAAAAATAAAAGCCGACATAAAAATCAACGCTGAAGCTAAAATCTTTTTTTTCATTTTTTACTCCCAAAATATTTTTAATTTTTTTATTGAACTGATTTTTCTATTCCTAAAAGCATAAGCTGAAGCGTTTCTGCTCCGTTAAAAACATTTCTCTCGATGTTGAAAATTATATCAATTTTGTCTCCCACATCAAAGTCCCTGTGAAGCCGTTCTCCTTCGTTCCAGAAGATGCAGGGCCATTTGTTTTTTCCGCAGTCAACAGTGATTTTCAGATGCTGCTTTTCTGCCTTGCCCATTACAAGTCCGGAAACTATAGGCAGATTTTTTGCTAAGAAAACAAGCTTGGGATTTTCGTTTCCAGTCGGCTCGAATCTATCTATTATTTTTTTTAAATCCGGTGTCATGTAGGACGGCGGAAGCTCTGCGTCAATTTGAATCTCGTCATTTTTGTCAGAAAGATTTATTGTGCCTGAAAGCTCTTTTGTACGCCTTTTAAATTCCTCGAACTTTTCCTTTTCAAAGCTGAATCCTGCGGCAAAGTTGTGCCCGCCGTAGCTTACAAACAAATCTTTCAGCTGGTCAAGAAAAGAAGTTACGTCATATCCGCGGCAGCTTCTCATTGAGCCTACAACAAGGTTTCCCACGTAAGTCATCGCCATTGCAGGAACTCCAAGAGAAGAAACCAAGCGGCCTGCAAGAATTCCTGAAACACCTTTGTTTATTTTTTCATCAATTACAAAGCTTAGTTTTCCGTTGAAGTCATTCACGGAATTTCTTGCCTGTGTTCCGGCAATCGCTTCTGCTTCCTGAGTAAAGGCTTTTCTTTTTATGTTAAACTCGATTATTTTTTTTGCAAGCTGCTCACGGTATGAATCGTCTTTTGCTGTAAAAAGCTCAATGGCAATTCCTGCCTGGCCAAGCCTGCCTGCGGCATTTAAATTTGGAATCAGCGTCCAGCAAATGTCAGTTGAAGTAATGCGCTTTCCAAGAAGACCAAGGTTTGACATAAGCTCCTTTAGTCCCGGACGGACATTGTTTTCATTTATTGAATTTATTCCGCTGCGCACAAAAAGCCTGTTTTCATTTCTCATCGGCATTATGTCCGCCAAAGCCGCCAAAGCCACAAGCTGCAAGTCGTGCTTTTCTTTTTCTGAATCAGATGGAAAGTTTTTCTTTAAATCCTGCTGGACATAAGTTACAAATATATTGTAGAATCCGCCGATTTCTGTAGGAGCGTGGTCGCCGTACTTTGCGATTTTTGACATTTCCTTTACTCTGGAAAGCGGAAGATTTTTTAGTGAAGGGTAAAGTTTTGCGGCTTCTGTTCTTATGTCCGCAATGTTAAACTGCGCGCTGTTTCCGAATGTTAGGTTTAATAAGCGTTCAACGTTGGCTTTGTCCCAGCAAAGAATTATCTGACCTGACAAGTACTGTGGAATCTTCGTGTCGTAAATTGATTTTTCGCCCGGCAAAATATGCTCAACAAGCCTTGAAACTGGAACTAGATTTCTAAGCTTTATGCATTCAATTGCAATCTGCCCGTTCTCTTCTTCATGCGCATTGAGCAAAGCCGCGTCTGCCTTGTACCATTTGCTCTTGCTGAATCTTAACGCCGAAACAACTTTGTACACGACCGCGCAGCCTGAAATCTCTTCAAACGGATAGCCTGAGTCTGAAAGCTTCGCATTTAAAATAATCGCAGGAGAGGGAATGTTTTCTTTTGGATTGTGATGATCCAATACAATTACATCGATTCCAAGAGCCGCCGCGTGCTCAATTTCCGCATTGTTTGAAATTCCGCAGTCAACCGTGATAATAAGCGAGCCGTTCTGCTTTGCAAAATCATCTACAGCCTGAATCGAAAGTCCGTAGGCGTCATCTCCTTCAGGAACCCTGTACTGAACATCGATTCCCAATGAGCAAAGCTCGTCGTAAAGAACAGTTGTCGCCGTTACTCCGTCAACATCCTTGTCGCCGAAAATCAAAACCTTTTCATGCTCTTCCTTCGGACTGTCTTTTTCTGGAACTGCGGCAAGAATTCTATCAACTGCATCTTCCATTGAGTTGAACAGAAATGGATTATGCTGAAACCTTAAGTCATCTTCCATAAAATAAAGAATGTCTTTTCCGCTGGTGATTCCGCGCCGTGCGAAAATACTTGCTGTAAGGCTGTCCAGTGAAAACTTGTTTTTTAGCTTTTCAACTTCTTCCTTTGAAATTGCTTTTTTTACCCACTTTGATGATGACACTATTTTATTTCCTTTAAAACCAATTTCTTTTCTTCTGGCTTTTCTTCGCAAAAATCCAAGGCCGCCTCAAGCTGCTGTTTTCCGCTTTCAAGAGCGTCCGGGCTTTTTCCGTAGACTTCAAGAAGCTTTTCACCTTTCTTTACAAAGTCGCCCTGCCGCCTGCAAAAGATTATTCCAGAGTCCGCGTCCACTTTGTCTGACGACTTGTTTCTGCCCACGCCAAGATTTATGCAGGCGATTCCTGTCTTGTACGCGTCAACTGTTAAAAATCCGTCTTGCTTTGCGAAGAGTTCCGACTTGAACTTGGAGCGGCGTTTTCCCTGTTCGCCTAGAAGCTTGTCTGGATTTCCGCCCTGAGCCTTTACGTTTTCAAGGAATTTGCTTAATGCCTTTCCGCTTTTTACAGCTTCCTTGCACTTGGCTATTCCGTCTTCTGTGTCTTTTGCCATTCCGCCGAAGACAGCCATTCTTGAGGCAAGCGCGTAAGTAAGCTCCATTACGTCGGCAGGGCCTTTTCCTTGCAGGCACTCAAGAGTTTCTTCTATTTCAAGATAGTTTCCTACTTTGAATCCAAGGGGAGAGTCCATTCTGGTTAGAAGCGCGCATGAGCTTTTTCCCATTGCCTGGGCTGTCTTTACAAGGAATGACGCAAGCTGCCCTGCATCCGACTCGCTTTTCATAAACGCGCCTTTTCCGCATTTTACATCAAAAACAAGGGCATCGCTTCCTTCCGCGACTTTTTTTGAAAGAATGCTTGCCGTAATAAGCGGAACACTTTCAACAGTTCCTGTAACATCCCGAAGAGCGTACATTTTCTTGTCAGCCGGAACAATCTTTTCTGTCTGTCCCATCATGGCAAAGCCTGTTTTTTCAATAATCGAAGCGAACTGCTCCTCGTTAAGATTTACGTTGTAGCCTTCTATTGACTCAAGCTTGTCCAAAGTTCCGCCTGTGTGCCCAAGGCCTCTGCCGCTCATCATGGGGATTTTTACGCCAAGAGACGCCACTATAGGAGCAAGCGGTAGGCTGATTTTGTCTCCCACGCCGCCAGTGGAATGCTTGTCCACAAAAGGCCCTTTAAGTCCCTTGAGTTTTTCAAGGTCGATTGTGTCGCCGGACCTGAGCATGCAGCCTGTTAAAATTCCTGTCTCCCCGAATGTCATTCCGCTGAAATAAACGGCCATAAGAAAAGCCGACATCTGGTAATCAGGAATTGAACCGTCAACATAGCCGTTTACAAGAAATTCTATTTCCTCTTGCGAAAGCTCCTGTCCTTTTTGGTTTCCAGTTCCACGCTTTTTAATGATTATGTCCGCCGCACGCATTTTGACCTCCGCTGTTAACTGTTGTTTGCAAATATTATTATATCCAAAAAAGAAAAAAAAGTCATTTGCCCTGCCTCTGTACAACTATTTGAGCGTCTATGAAATTAAGTTAAAAACAAAATAAAATCAACTTAAAATCAAAATGAAATTAAGTTAAAAACAAAATGAAATCAAGTTAAAATCAAAATGAAATTAAGTTGATTTTAGGATTGTTTTAACTTGATTTCTGAGTATTTTTAACTTAATATTATATTGTAATAAAATTAATTTCACGGTTTCACAAGCAGTGGAGAATGTCATTGCAGGCAGTATGTAAGAGAGTGGAGGCACTATGATCAGCGTAAAGACAGTAGCTAACAACACAGGACACGGCAAGACCGGGTTCTGCTTTCTAAGCACATCGGACACAGACGCAGGAATTGAGGAAATCGTAAAGGAAATGGTCAGGTATAATTCCACTCTTACCGAGGCGGACACCCGCGCGGCTCTTTCTGTTCTGGATGCGGTTGTGGAGCGGCTTCTTCAGGAAGGGTGCAAGGTGCGGCTTCCCTGGGTGGACTTGCAGCTTGCGGCTCACGGAACTGCCGAATCCATTTCAGAGAAGTTTTATAATAAGAGGGGCGACAACAGGTTTGTCCTCAAGGCTTTGGTCAACAAGAAATTCGAGGCTAAGGCGGTGGAAAAAGTGTTCTACAAGACAAAGTCGTCCGTGGCGGAAATGGATCCTTCGATTTTCCAGGTCTTTTCAATCACTAAGGATGCTTCTTATTCTGGTGAGCGCGTTGTAAAGGCTGGAATGTGCTTTAGAATCTACGGAAAGAACCTTGGCTTTGACTTTGAGGATGAAAAGCAGGGCGTGTTCCTTGCATTGAAAGGCGACAGGAAAAATGCCGTCAGAATCACAAGCTTTATAAGGCGCACTCAAAGGACAATCGACGCAATCCTGCCGCAGGACATGGAAAAAGGTGTCTATACGGTTTCGTTTGTAAAGAAAAACGGCGAAGGCTCATATCCAGTTGCAAACACAACTGATGAAATAGAAGTGATTGAGTAACTAGGCTGAATGACTTGTTGCCTTGTCATTGCCGCGTTTGACATGTCAATCTATGTACATGGATTCCTGAATTCGCACTGGGAATGACAGTTTGCGCTACAGTATTCCGATTCCGCTTTTTAAGGTTTCAAGCTGCATTCCGCAGGCCTTTTCTATCATGCTGTACAAAAGACGCTTCATGTTGTATACGGATTCCGAGGGAACAAGCAGTTTTCTTACTTGTCCGGGCGGAAGCTCGTTTATTGCGGTAAGGTAGGTGAGCGAGTCAAGGTCGATTCTAAAGTTTCCTTGTGTTCTGTTTTCCGGGGCGAAAGAAATGCAGTCGGCGCAGACAAATCCGTTTTGCCTTTCTATATAGGAGGCGTTATGCTCATGGCTTAAAAGTGAAGAGCCGCAGCCGCAGCAGGTTCTTGGTTCAGGCTGAAGCCCCAAAAGTCCAAGGTATCTCCAGACAAAGCGCAGAATTCCAAGCCGGGCTTCGTTTTCATCCACGCTGTCTATTCCGTCAAGAAAGGCGCACAGAAGGACAAAGGCTTTTTCCGTTTCTCCGGCGCACTTTGTCTTTAGCACAAGCTCGCAGGCAAATGATGCCGCCCAGGATTTTAAAAGGCTTGTCCTGAACGAAAGGTGGCAGTTTTGCGCGTCAAAGTCGGTTATTTTTATTGAATTGCGTGATTCGTCGCTGTATATATAGAGAATTCCTGAATAAAACGGCTGGACAAGGGATTTTAGGCGGCTTTTAGGTCCTCCGTAGAGCATTGCGTTGAAAATTCCGTTTTCCGCAGAAATTACTTTTACAAGCCTGTTGTTTTCCCTGGATTCTTTTAGTGAAAGGATTACAGATTTCATTCTCTTGTTCCGCTCTGCCATGCGCCTATAATATCAGCGCGGAAAATGCTTGGCAAGACTTGTGAAAATGCGACGGATTTTCTGCAAAATCAGGGCAAACGCATTATAGCCTACTTCAACTTCTACAACACGGCGAGGTTTCATCAGTCGCTGGATTACAATGTACCTGATGAAATACATGATCCAGAGCATTATTTTGGTAAACAGGTTTTTGCAACTAATATCATAAAAAAAAAGCAGGATAGCATTGACTATTCAAATTTTCGACCTTTATTTGATGAGTTAAGTCAGTATTTATAATATTCTCAGGCTAAATTATGCCACATCCCGAGCATTCATATTGATATTCCGTACAACATCAAAAATCCTGTTCTGAACTTCTTTTCCAAAAAGCATAAAGAACTTCGGACGATCGAATGGGGCACGGCCTTTCATGAGCGCATCCATGTTGATTTCGCCCTGTTCAACGATAATATTTATCAGACGTTGAACAAATTCAATCTGCATGCTGTTCATATTTGTGTTGTTGATGAATTCTGCAAAATAATTATTTATGGCGTCTTTATCCATCTTTGTAGCCCATCTAATGAAGATTCCTAGGCTGCGGCCTTCACTTAGTTCGTTGAACATTTTTTCGTCGCCAAGTTCTTCTTTGAAAATATGATTAAGGCTTTCAAAGTTGTCTTTTGTAAGAGGCTGGTTTGTGCGGAGTTTATTGATGGCTTCATCTTTCATATGTTCAGAAAGATATGCATCAACTTTTTTCTTGTATTCTTCAAAGTTGTCTGCTGGTGTTGGATTTTGTGCTCTTGCAGGTATATCTACATTTGTTACATTATCATCATAATCAACAAAAATAGGATCATGTCCGCTGTCTACAGAAAATTGTGCCAGGTCGCGGATCTCTTTGCGGATTTCTTCATAATCAAGAATATTTAATTCATCGTAATATGAACTGACGGCAAGATGTTGCAATCTTGGTAAATGGTCTTGAACAACTTTTATAGATGTTTTAGTCAGAAGTTTTTCTGCAACAGCCTTAATCTTTGAGCGGTAAAGATTTATAGGCTGTTCTGACAATTGTGCCTCCATTATTCCGTAACAGAAATTATCAAATCCTTTTGCATACTGGTCTAGTTCTCCGTTGAAAACAAGTGGAGCAATGTACTTTGTAAGATTCATTACATCTTCATCGGTAAGACATTCAAAGCTTTTTTCATTTTGAAACTTCAAAACATGTTTTAGTACAAGATGCACTGGCGTAAGCTTTGTGTTTAAAGCAGAAACTTGTGCATGAACTTCGCTTACAAGCTGGTCACGGTAATCCAGGAATTTCTGATCTGCCCATGCCGAATCTTGCAACAGTTTTATTACAGAACACTTGTGAGCAAAAATTCTTTCGCTTACAGATTTTCCAGAAGCACCTTCGATGCCGTTTTTTTCCTCACGGAAGAATTCAAAGTTTCTAAGGTAATCAAAAATATAGAAATATTTCTTACCAACATAAGAACCAGTTTCATCAGTGCAGACAAGATTTGGAGCAAGGCGGGTTCCACGGCCAATCATCTGCCAGAACTTAATTTTACTGCGAATCTTTTTATAGAAAACAAGATTTACAACTTCTGGAATATCAACGCCGGTATCAAGCATATCAACACTTACTGCAATCTGGAGCTGTGAATCAGTCTTTTTGAATTCCTTGATTGTTGATTTTACTTTTGCATCATCACAGACAACTCTCTGACACATTTTGCCTTTGTACTGTGGCCAGTATTTATTAAAGGTGTCTACTATATGCTGAGCATGATTTTTGTTGTAGGCAAAGATGATTGTTTTTCCGAGTTTGTCTCCGCCTGTTTTGATTCCTTTTGTCATTAAATCTTCAAGGACCTGGCGAGTTGTATCTTCATTGAATACATATTCGTTAATTGCCTTTGGAGGAATCTCTTCAAAAGGTTCTTCGCTTTCTTCTTCCTGTCGGCGGACCTTCTCCAAATCTTCTTCGCTAAGATTATCTTTATTGATTCCTTCATCAAGGAATGTAGACGTTTTTTCGATTGTATGATACGGAACCAGATAATTAGCCGCAATAGCTGTTTCATATTCATAAACATCAGTTGGAACATCATCCTGCAGCTCAAAGAATTCAAAAGTTGATTTATCAACATCGCGGCGAGGTGTAGCTGTGAGTCCTACAAGATATGCATCGAAATATTCAAAGATAGCCCGGTATTTCTTAAATATGGAACGATGTGCTTCATCAATTATAATCAAATCAAAATGAGCCGGAGTAAAAGTACGGTTGCCGTCTTTATTTTTCTCTGTATCAATAGCATTTAAGATAGTTGGATATGTACTGAATACGATTCGTGCACCCTTGTTTTCAGCTTTGTCTTTTGCATCAAGCAGATTGCATACAGTTACATCCGGGCAATTTTCACGGAAAGCGTTATATGCCTGTTCAACAAGCTGAATACGGTCTGCAAGAAAGAGCACGTTTGAAACATAATGAGCACGACTCAATACATCTACAATACTGATTGCAGTTCTAGTCTTTCCGGTTCCAGTTGCCATAACAAGCAGAAACTTACGGATTTTCTTTTCCATCTCAGCACAGATTGAGCGGATAGCCTTCATCTGATATGGACGGCCAGAAATTTCTGTATTGATTTTTACACTGTTCAAATCACAAAGAAGATTACGGCGGTCCATAAGTTTCTGTAAATCAGCCATTGCAAAGATCATGCTTACAGAACGAGGTGCATACTGACTGTCATCCCAAAAGAAGGTTTCAAAGCCATTAGTATAGAAGATAAATGGACGTCGATTAAACTTTCGTTCAAGACAATCTGCATATAAGACAGCCTGCTGTTTACCTACATTCGGATCTTTTGTAGTTTTCTTTGCTTCAACAACAGCAAGTGGAGCCCCATCTTTTCCAAACAAAACATAGTCTATATAACCTGTTTTGTCAGGTATACCTTCCATATCATCAACTTTATATTCTTCGACAACCTGAACCTGATCAATTCTCCAGCCAAGAGTTTTAAGATCTTCGTCAATAAACATCTTTCTTGTCTGGAATTCACTTAAATCTTCAACTTTCAGGTCTGGTTTATTAGAAGGATGGGTTTTATTATTTTGAATTGAGGCAAGTGCTTGGGCAAGCTGCTTTTTCAATTCTTCTATTGTATTATCTTTTGAATCGATTTCGTCTTTGTATTTCTGAAGTTCATTTTGAGAAGGCTTTTTTACTGCAACAACAACTTTGTTTTTTGGAATTGCATCTTCACTAAAAGTACGTTGTTTATAATCGGCTCCATAAGTGTAATCTAGCCAGTTTAAAAAATTAAAAAGGGCCTTAAGAGAAAGAAGAACATATTTCTTTTCTACAGAAAGAGTATCATGTACGCCGCTATTACCAACTTTAATTACCAGTTGAATGTCATGGCGAATATTAGAGGGAACAGCATTTACAAAACTTGATTCATGAACAAGAACTTGAATAGAATCGTCATAAGGTTTATGTAGGTCAGGATCAACTGAATACATCCATTTTACAGCCTGCTCCAGCGATTTTCTTGCTGCAAAAGCTGAAAACACAGTATTTTTGTTATATTGAAGTTCTGCCTGAATAGCCATCTGGCTAAAGGCGGAATAGTTCGTATCATAAGTTAAGAAATCAAAGTTCGCCATAAAATGTTTCCCTTTTTTTAAGATAACATCCCTTTATTATACAACCTTTTTAGGCTATTTGCTATTTCAAATTTTGATTTGTCGATTTGCTGGACAAATGAAGCAAAGTCATTTTGTAATGAAAGTGGTGGTGTTAAAATATCAATATCTTTCAACAAGAAAATCTTAAATTCTGCAAAAGTAGATCCAGAGCCTAATTTTGGATACTCGACAAGAGTTTTTTCACGCATGAAATATTGGAGATATTTGGAATTGTATATTTCTCTATTTGGAGAAATCGAAAGTACTCGACCATCTTTATAATAAAAAGGCTCTTCCGTATCTACCATCCACACTTGTCCTTTATTACAGATTGAAGGCATAAGCAAATCCCCAATTTGCGGTTTTGAATCTTGAGCGATTAATCTTTGATAATGTTCTTCTGAAATATAATAAGGTTTTTGAGGAATCTTTCCATTTGCCAGTTCTCCAATTTCTGTACCACGATAAAATGGAATCCCATGTTCAACAAATTCTGTTGTAAAAACTCTATGGCTTGAACCAACTTCGGAAATTTCTCCAAGTTTTCGAGTTTCAAACTTATATTTTCCAGCCAAAATATCTCCAAACATCTCGATAAATCGGGATTTGACAGCTTCATCAAGCAAAGAAAGCTGCTGTTTTTTGTTGTCTATGGCGGATTGTATAGTATCTAATTCTGTAACAATATTTGTCTGAACTGAAAGAGTTTTTTCTGTAAATTGTATTTCCTTTAAAAATTTGAAATGTCTTGCATATCCTTGGTTTTCGATTGGTTTTGCCAAAATGTTGTAATAAACAAATCTCGGATTAAAATCTTTGTTTATAACTTTTAACAGTTTAACACCATCTGCACCTATAAAGCATGGTTCATTCACATATTTTACAACTCTTGTGTGATCTCCAAAAATAATGTACGGATAGTCTGACACAACACCTTGCTCATCATTTGAAAAACCAACAGAATATTCTTTCCCCTGGTCAAATATCCTGTATTTTCCTGTGTCAAGATAATCAGATTGCGGAATCTTTGTTGCTGTTTTGGTTACATCGGAAAGAATTTCATTATATGATTTCATTTTGCAGCTTCCTGTAACTCTTTCATAACCTTGGCAAACTGCTTTTCCAGCTCATTAATCGAAGCAAAGATTTCTTTTACAGGACGGTATTCTTTCTTTTCAATTTCTTTTTTCTGGTACTTGTTGAAGGAGAACACATAGTTGTTGGCAACAATTTCCTGCTTATCTACAAGGAAAGACTTTTCATAATGAGTGCGCTCGGCCTCCTTGTCGCGGTTGTTCCAGCGGTTGATAATATCAGGGATATCGTTTGCATCAATTGGATCGCGTTTCTGATCCAGGCTGTAGCCGTCGTTTTCCATGTTGTACATCCAGACTTTGTCTGTTCCGCCAGCATTTGTCTTTGTAAAGATGAGGATACCTGTCTGAACTCCAGAATATGGATAGAAAACTCCGCCTGGCATAAAGATTACGCCTTCAAGTTTCTGATTTTCTACCAATTCCTTGCGGAGTTTTGTGTACGCCTTATCGTTTGTGTTGTTCAAAACTCCAACAGGAATAATGCTTACACAACGGCCTCCAGTTTTAAGAAGACGAAGGAAGAGGCTCAAAAAAAGAAGTTCTGTTTTCTTTGTTCCGCCGCTAATCTGATTTAAAGACTTTGCTACTGTACTTGGGTCAAGGCTTCCGCTGAATGGAGGATTTGCAAGAATTAGGGTGTGAGATTCTTTTTCTTCATAGTCTTCGCCCAAAGAATTGTTGTATTTGATTATTGGATTTTCTACGCCGTGAAGGGTCATATTCATACAGCCGATTCGGAGCATATCAGTATCGGTGTCAAAACCTGTGAACATTTTATTGTGGAAGTGCTGGTTGTTTGTTTTGTTTGTAAGTTCTTTTGCGAAATGTTCCTTAATGTATTTTGCACTTTCACTAAGAAATCCCGCAGTTCCCATGGCAGGATCAATGATTGTGTCTGTAAGGCCAGGCTTTGCGATTTCTACCATCATGTCGATTATATGGCGGGGAGTGCGGAACTGGCCATTGTCGCCACTGGTTGCCATTTTTGAAAGCAGGTATTCATAACAGTCGCCCATCATGTCTGTCTTGTTGAATCCAAGGTCAGGATCACTTAAGGCTTCAATCATTTTACCCAAGATATATGGATTTGAAATCGCAAACTCTGCTTTTTCCATGTATTTAGCGAAAGAAGTCACTTTGTCGCCGTGGAGGTTTTTGATGAAAGGAAAAACATTGTTTTTGAGGTTGTCAAACTTTTTACCGTTGTCGCCCCAGGTGCTAAAAACACTCCAGCGGAGATCTGCATAGGAACAGTTAATTTTATCTTCTTCGTCGATATAAAAGCCGTCCTTAAAAATCAGGTCGTAGTCTTCAAGATTAACTTCTACGCCTGCTGCAACAAGGCTGTTTATTTTTCGTTCTATTTTAATCTGGTTGTCATCCAGCATTTTTATAAAAATGAGATATGTTATCTGCTGTATATCGATCCAAGGGTTTGTCATCTGGTTTGACCACATTGCATCCCAAAGATTGTCTAATTTGTTTTTAATTTCACCTGTAATCATTTTTTAGTCCTTTTCAATAAGTGTTTCATTATAGCACAAAAACTATAATTTTGCTTCCTTTTCATCCAGCTTAGCTGCGTATTCTTCTGGAACTCCTATTGCTTTTAATGTTATCCCATCCGATGAGAGTGCGGTTATTTTCTCAAGAACAGGAATATGTGTCGGCGGCAAAAAACAGGCCAGCTTAGGAAGAAGCATATTCATTTCAATTTCTGAACCTTCTTTCACATGGTAAGTTTTTTTATACCGTTCCCCTGTCCATTCATTTTCGATAGCAAGTATGACAGTAAAATCTTCGTCTGTAGGTCTTATGGATTCAAGAGTGCAAAAATTGGCTTCTGTTTCTTCTTCCGGCAAAAAAGATAATTCTTCTCCAATTTTTGAGGTTTCTTCTTCAAGATATTCCGGTTTGATGTAATCCTGGATGTTTAATTTGTAATTCTTTATTTTACTAAATGCTTCTATGCAACAAACTTATCAACTAAATAAGATTCAGAACTATAAAGATTCTCTACCCGAAGAGAAATATTCACTCCCTCATTAAGAAAACGAATTCCTTCCAGAGAATGGTCTTTCTGCTCTACAAGATCAGAAGAATAATATCTTCCCAAGTTAGACGCAAAATGATTCTGAAGCTCAGCATCATCCAAACAATAAATCTTTTTTTTCTTGTAGTTTCTCATAGGTTTTATCTCCTTTATTTCGTTCTTGATATAAAGAAGATGGTGGATTTATGAAAAGTTGACAAAAAAATAAGATAAGCAAAAAAGTTTTTTTTTCTGCTTATCTTGTGTTTTTATTATAATAGTATGAAAGGTTATTCTTCTGTCAAATCATCAAGCAAGGCCTGTGTATCAGATTCTGCTTCTGCTGTTGGAAGTGCATCCACATTCTTAAGCTTCTTTTCGATAGCTCTTGAACGTACTTCTGCTTTACCAATTTCTGTAGATGCTGCATCAAGTTTCTTTTTGGTTGCTGCAAGTACATCACCAAACTTGCCGAACTCAGTCTTTACAGAACCAAGTAAATCCCAAACCTTAGACGTCTCCTTCTGGATGGCGAGTGTACGGAATCCCATCTGTAAAGTATTCAGAAATGCTCCAAGTGTTGTAGGGCCGGCAATCGTAACTTTGTATTCATCCTGAATTTGCTGAAAAAGACCAGGAACGCGCATTACTTCGGCAAACAAACCTTCAAATGGCAGGAACATAAGGCCAAAGTCTGTAGTATACGGAACTTCGATATACTTTTCCTTTATATCCTTTGCCATCTTTTTAATATCTGTAACCAAAGACTTCTTCTGAGATTCAATCTCATCTTTGTCAGCATTATCATATGCAAGAGTAAGCTTATCCCAAACAGCAGCCGGATATTTGGAATCAATTGGCAAAAGCACAAATTCATCATCTGCAGTTTTAGATGGAATTTTTACCGCAAACTCAACAACCTTCTTAGAGTTGTTTGGATTTGGATGTGCATTCTTAACAAACTGCTCTGGCGAAAGCATCTGGCTAAGAAGTGCTTCAAGCTGAATTTCTCCCATGCCTCCGGCCGTCTTAACATTTGTAAGTGCACGCTTCAATCCACCAACATCACTTGCAAGATTCTGCATCTCGCCAAGTCCCTTCTGAACTGCTTCAAGCTGTTTGGTAACAATTTCAAATGAACCTGTAAGACGTTTCTCAAGTGTCGACTGAAGTTTTTCATCAACAGTAATACGCATTTCTTCAAGTTTCTTTTCATTACTTTCCTGAATATTTTTTAAGCTTGATTGAACAGTTTGCTGCTGATGATTCAAAGTATCTTGGGTTGTCTTTGTAAGCGTATCCAGCCGAGTAGATAAAGCCTCCATAAACTTAGTTAGGCTGTTTGTCATAGAATCCTGCGTATTTTTTGTCAGAGTATCGAACTTGCCATTAATAGAATCCTGGAACTTCATTAAATTTTCTGTATTTTCTTTGCGTGATGCTGCAGTAGATTCTGAAGTCTCTTTACGATTTAATGCAAATTCATCTTTGAGATTTTTCTCATATATCTCAAGTTTTTTTTCATAAATACCAAGCTTATCAGAAATTATGCCAGAATCAGAGTTCTTGCTTTTCTTAATAAGAACGATAGACAATACAATGCCAACCAACACCAAAACTGTAATAACTGAAAGAAAAATAATTGTTCCCATATATCTGGAATCTCCTTGTGATTTAATCTTAATTATAAGAAGCAGGTACATTTTATAAAAGTTGACAATTTTTATAAAAAAATTATCTCTCTCATCCTCTTTCTCTCTGCAGTTTCCTCTCCGTTTTGTAAATCAAATCTTCCATGCTGACATAGCGGCCCTGTGTGTCCCGAACCGCTGCAGTTCCAAGATGAGTTTTTCCGGTTCCTTTGGTCCCGGTCATTAGAAGAACTCCTTCATTGCCTTCCTGACTTACAAAATTACACACCTTCTGATAAATGCTTTTTTCAGTTTCTGTCCTGCATTCAAAGTTGAAGAAGGAACATTCTGCAAATCTTGGCGGAACACCGCTCGAATTACTTTTGTTCCAGTTTTTAATATTGTACAGATTTGCGGCTATTTTTTCACGTAAACTTTTTCGTTCGTACTCAAAAATCTCTTTTTGTCGTCCTTCAAGTTTATCATCTGGTGAATATCCGCATTTTTCCAATGCGAATCTTTCATCTGTATCAAACCGATTTGATTCATCAATTAAGTTTTGTTCTCTCATGTTGTACTCCGCGTGTTGTAAAAGTTTAAAGGGACCATTTGGCACTAGAAGGGCAGGTTCGCCAAAGTCTCTTCAGACACTTCATCACAGCCAGATTCCTGAACGGCCGTGAGCCGCCTTCCGCTTTTTGTAATTGGAGCAGGCTTTTCAATCTCCCTTAAAGCCCACTCATTGAATTAAAATCAGACCTGGGATTTGCTCCCTTATCTGCTTTCCACTCACTGTAAAGCTCAATGGCTTTATCAGTCTGTTCTTTTGTGTATTTCTTCTGAAGTTCTTCCAGCTCGTTAGTAGAAAGAAAAACATTCTGATTTACACCATGCGGTTTCTTTAATTTTGTGGATGATTTTGTGATTCCAGACGGAGGGGAATTTCTGGTCAGATGCTTGGGGTATTATTTTTTACCATAATTGATTCCCCGGGAAGGCAATCAATCGATAATTAAAATATAACGAAGGACAGATACTTTCGTCAAGTTTTGTGTTCCTTCGGTTGTCACTAGCTGAAGTTAACTGAAGCATAAAATAAAAGATTTTTGAAATATTTTTTTGAGAATGCATATTTATATTAAAAATTCATATATATCTGAATTTATATATTTACTGTGCACATTTTTCGTGAGGGGACGGAAGGATTTTTCATGAGGTTTAGGAAACTTTCTTCAAGACTCCCCGAAAATAACTGCAGGAGAGTAGTATGCAGATTTGCGTTTAAATGATTTTTGGACGATGGATTTTTAGAAGAGATTTGAAAGATGTTTCAAAGAGCTTTGAAGTTAAATAAAAAAGGCTTCCAGTCTGAACTAAACAAACTGAAAGCCTCTTGTAATTACTTCTCTATCCAGACATAAGCCGTTGCCGAACTAGCACCAACCTTTTCAATAAGACCTTCCTTAACTAAATCGGCTAAAGCTCTTTCTACAGTCTTTGTACTGATATCAGGACATTTTTCCAGAATTTCTTTTTTGTTTATCTTGCCTACAGTATTTTGTATCAAGCGTTTTACTCTTTCAGGCTTTGAAATCTTATTGTCAGATAAGTATTCAACACGACTTTCAAATTCATTTGATGCTTTAATCAAAATTCCAAGATAATACTTTACAAACGGTTCGTAAGTATTATTGCTTTCATGCCATTCTGTAGAACAATCCTGTAATGCTTCATAATAAGTTTCTTTTGATTCTTCAATCAGCATATCAATACTTATGTATTTTCCAACAATAAATCCAGCCCGATAAAGTAAAAGAAGAGTAAGAAGTCTGCTCATTCGTCCGTTTCCATCTTCAAATGGGTGAATACATAGAAAATCCAAAATGAACATAGGGATTAACAGTAATTTATCTGTTTTACTGTTATTCCATTCCTCCAGAAAACGTTCTGTCATGATTCTCATGGCTTCTTCCGTTTCAAAGGCTGGTACTGGTGCAAATCTTACTTTCTGAATTCCATTTCCATCCGTTTCGGCAATAATGTTATCGCTGGATTTATATTTTCCACCAAAACCATTTTGATTGTATGAATATAAATCTCTATGAAGCTGTTGAATGATATTTGATGTAGGTGAAATATAATCATAGCTTTCATATATTGTGGAAAGGACATATCTATAACCAGTAATTTCCTGCTCGTTTCTATTGCGTGGTTCAGATTTTTTCTGCATCAATTCTTCGAGTCGTTTATCAGTTGTAAAAATGCCTTCTATCCTGTTTGACGATTTTGTACTCTGAATTTTTGCAATTTCAAGTAGGGTACTTAATTCATCTTTCTTAGCTTCTACAAATAACTGTTGTCGACCTTTATGCTCATAAATTGAACTGAGAAGATTTACGATCTCTGGTGTCAGTAATTTACGGGCATTTTCTTTATATTCAAAATTATGCATTGTATCCTCCGTAGTAATCTCTACCCAAAATAAATACTCTCTATGTCATAATAATACAAAATGACATAGAGAACAAGGCTATGACATAGAGAAATTAAGTTTTACGCAATTCCAAATCTTTGAGAGATTCGAGCCACATCTTCCTCAGAAAGATTAAACGTTCCAAGTTCCAGTTTAGCAATCCGCTATAATTAAACTCTATGCAACAATACTCTCATTCATCTCTCTTCTTTCATTATCAAAGAACCACCCGAATTTGTTAAAATCTTTGATTGCTTTTTTTCTTGCTCCTTTGTGGAAAATAGAATTTATGGTTCGTGTATTCAGACGGATTAGAAAATAACAGATTTGAATATACCTTATTACACTGTAATATTGCATTTATTCGTCCACTCTGATAGGTATTTTCGTTGGTTGCTTTAAAAAGCCGAGATGCCTTTTAAGATTCTTTCCTTAAAAATGAAAACCGCAGGTGATGTTCCTGCGGTTTATTTTTTTTATACTTCCATCATATCAATCAAGCTTCCATCACATTCTGGATAAAACTTGCAATATACTAATGGTTCATCATCATCTGGAAATTTAACAGCGTTGGCTTCTTTATATAAGTATTCTTTTCCACAGTGAATACAATGTACTTTTGTATCCATTGTAAAATGAGTTTTAAAGGAATGTATTCCTTTTTCCAATGCAGCCTGTCTTGATTCTTTGTACATAATTGTTGGGCTCAATACTTTATAATCAAGATAAGTTCCACGGCAATCTGGATAGTTTTTGCAGACGACCATTGTAATGTTTTTTGTGTTTGATTTAATAACCTTTGATTGATTAAAGTTGTACGCTTTGTTACAACGAGTACAGAAGATATAAGAATCTTTACGAATAGACCAATTCGGAGCATGTTCGGCATCAAATTGCTTCATTTCATTTGCTTTTAATTTACCAGATAAAATTGTAACTTCATCTACAGGTAAATATGCAATACTTTGTTTTTCTTGTAATCCATAAAAGTATTGAGCATAATCTAATAATTCTTCTGCATTGTCAGGCGTAATGTGTGGGGCACCTGTCACCTCTTCCCATTGTTGTAAATTCTGCGAGTCTTTGAAATGACGTAACAAGAACTCTGCTAATTCAAGTTCTTTTTCAGATGCGTTAGCCAGATCATACCATTTCTTAAATCCAACCATCTGTGCAATGAGATGTTGTGCATGACCAAGACTACAATTCTGTTCGTCTTTATCATCTAATTCAAAATAAAAGAACAGATCTCCAACGTCGTAAAACTTCCAATCATAGTGATAAGAAATGTACCCATCACTTTCAACTGTTTTGGTTTGAGTCTGCCAATCCTTTAAAAAGTTTTTGGCCTGCTTTCGGATAAATTCAATATGATTCATAATATCTTCCTTGAGCATACATTTATTGCTTTTGCTTATTGTGTCAGGTGTCAGTACCGTAAAGCAGCAATATCCCGATGCTCTAGGCAAATATTATTAAGTTAGATTAGATATGGTATGGTTAAAACCTTCACACTGACTGCCAGCTCTACCACGGAACTATATTAAATATACTAAGGAAGATTTTAAGAGTCAATATTTACAATTATTTCATGTTCTCTAAAATATAAGGAAGTACAGCAATTGCAGCATCGGCCCCTTTATTAATTACCCATCCCAATACTGATTTTGCTTTTTCCCAAAATTTACTTTTATTATCACTACAAGATGACAATTCAGTAATTTGCTTAATCAATTCTTCTTTATCAGATTCTGCTGTTTCTGTTAGAGCTTTTATTGCATCAATTGTATTTGTAAGAGTAATAACTGAATTTGGCGAATTAATGATGATGTTAGAATTAGAAATATTCTGGAGTTTAATCATTGACGTTGAAGAAAAATCTTCTTCATATTTTTCCAAGGAGTTATTTCTTTCTATAGTTTCAATAACATCAAGACCATATGCAGTTAATTGAATCATAAATATTTGGGTTGCTCCACCCAACATAGGAATGATTTTACTGTAAATATACCCCTTCTGAGCTAGGTATGTAATTGCACCTAAAAAGGTTTCAAATTCTTCATCAGTTTTTATTTGAAATAATTGTATTATTTGCTGTGTTTGACCTATTTGAACAGAAATATTGTAATCTGTTATCTCACACATTTTTTTAAGATACTTAGTCTGTACAAATCTCTTTCATTTACATTCACTTTTTTAATTCTCCTTACTATTAAGTTAATCAAATACTTAATAAACGACAAGTAAACAATTACATAAACGGCATTATGAGCAGTTCACTGATGGAACTGTAAAAGACATTGAAGATGAGATTCCGTTTAATGTGCCGGAAGGCTGGGCTTGGTGTAGATTGGGAGAAATTTGTGAAGTATCAAGTGCAAAACGCGTATTACAACAAGATTGGAAAACTTCTGGTATCCCTTTTTATAGAGCAAGAGAAATTGCACAACTTTCAAATAATGAAATTGTAAAAGATGATTTATTTATTACACCTGAGCTTTATAATGAATTAAAACAAAAATATGGTGTTCCAATTTCCGGAGATTTGATGGTATCAGCTGTAGGAACCATTGGAAAAGTTTATATTGTAAAAGACAATGATTGTTTTTATTACAAAGATGCAAGCGTAATTTGTTTTTCTAAGAAAGAAAAATCTATTGATTCGCTATATCTTAAATTATGTTGTGAAAGTGATTTCTTACAAGAACAAATGTATTCACAATCAAAGGGAACAACAGTAGATACTATTACAATTAATAAAGCACAAAACTATTTATTTCCTCTTCCGCCAATCTTTGAACAACAAAAAATTGTACATTCAATACAAGATTTTTTCGGTCATATTGGTATTCTTGAACAAAATAAATCTGAATTACAATTTCTTATCAATGCAGCAAAAAGCAAAATTCTCGACCTCGCAATCCACGGTAAACTCGTCCCACAAGATCCAAACGACGAGCCTGCAGAAGAACTTCTAAAACGCATCGCGACAAGTGATAACAGACCTTATGAGAAGGTGGAGTCTTCAGAAATAGATTGGACTTTAACTAATAATTGGTGCTTATGTCATTTCGGGGATATAGCAACTGTAATAAATGGGAAGAACCAATCAAAAGTTGAAAACCCAGATGGAAAATATCCTATCTATGGCAGCGGCGGTATAATGGGTAGAGCTGATGACTTTATCTGCCCAGAAAACTGTACAATAATTGGAAGAAAAGGCTCAATTAATAATCCAATTTTTGTTGAAGAAAAGTTTTGGAATGTTGATACAGCCTTTGGCTTATGTCCTTCGGAAGCGATATTACCTAAGTTCTTATTCTATTTCTGTAAATATTTTGATTTTACAACACTAGATTCAAGTACAACTTTACCAAGTCTTACAAAAACAAATATTCAACAGATTATTTTTGCTTTACCGCCGATAGAGGAACAGAAACGAATTTTGGATAAAACAGAAGAATTATTTGGAAAACTAGATGAGATTGTTTTGAATTTGATCTAGTTGGTAAAATAATTCAGATACTTTATCAACAATACAAGCTTGCTCATGCATTGGAGGAATTGCAATAGGAGAATTTGCCATTTCCTTTAGATAAAATCCCATTTGTGCAGTTCCGGTAGAATGTTCAATAACATAGGTCTGAAAGAAATTGCTGTCAAAAAAGTATTTCAAGAATTGATTGTTTATATTTGTATTTAAAACGGTAACACTTCGTTGAAAGCATATATTATAATCTCCAGAGTAGATGCAACTTCTGCCAATTGTTCCAACTGAAGTAAAGAAGATGTCTCCTTTTTCGGCTTTAGTACGATTGTTTTCAATCTTAAAAACTTCTTTTGATAAATACCTTACATTTTCTAAATCATCAAGCCTGTCATAATTAATATTTCTTGAAGAAGCCATTATATATTCGGTTTGTTCTTCTACACTTTTCGGTGGATTATGGTCACCATCTACAAGTTTGTTGCAAATACTTGTTAATTTCACCCATCTCCAAGAATCCGGAATCTCAAATGGTTCTTCTTCCACCTTCTCATAAGGTCTGCATTAAGAAGTTCACTTTTTTGAAATATAAAACTTATGATAAAGATCTAGAAAAACAATATAAAAGACATCAGGATATAAATTAAACTTAGAAACGTCAGTTTTATCTATCATAAACCCTATAAGTCTTTGATCTCCTTCTAGTCTAAAACGAGCCCATTTAACACCAGCTGGAACATGATTAGGATGATGAAATTCGGATTTCAATGGAAAATCTTCATAAATTTCTAATACATTTCCATCTTTATTTCCAATTCGTTCATTTTCCCAATGTATTCTATTCTCATTTGAGTACCATTTTAGTTTTTCAATTATTTTAGAAAATTGTTCAACTGTAAGCTCTGAAAATCTTTGTCCCTGTTCAGAATCTAAGTATTTAAAATTAAATGATATTAAACCTTTAATTGTCTTATATGAAGTTTCTACACTTTCTTTTGGGAAATTTGCAAGTTTATTTTCTTTCTTAGAATTGTTATGCTTCAATTTTAGGATATCCTCCCAATAAATGTCTTTTATAAGGAGCAGAAACAGATCTGTCATTTCTCAAAATATTTGTTTCTGGTTCATCAAGTCTATAACAAAAACTTTCCCCATTTTCTTTTTCAAACAAGTAAGTTCTGTATTTACCAAGTATATCTAGAACATCTGGATTTAAACTTGTAAATATCATCTGTGCATTATTTGGATTTGAGTCTCGTTTTATAAAAAGATTTATCAAATGCGGTAAAATATCTGGATGAAGATTAATATCAAATTCATCCAAAATGAGAACGCCGCCAGATTTTAAATTTTCATAGTAATATAATAAGTTTATATAAAGAGCCCTGGTTCCTGTGGATTCTGAATCAATTCCTAATTTACTATTTGAATTATCAACGTCGTGGAAGAAAATCGGGAAATAAATTTTTTTATTTTTTTCATCTTCTCTAAACGAAATTGTAATATCAGATATACCTGTATCAAACTTTTTTATTAATTGCTTGCTGAAGTTTAATGCTTCTGGGGTATGAAAATAAACTTCTGAAATTGCTGGTACATCTCGTCTAATTTCGTATCTAAGGCCTGTGTAAGTTACATTAATAGTATGCTTATTAAAGAAATTGAAGACAGGTTCAATTTCCTGTATTGCATATTGATGAAGAGTGCTTATAATTGAGGCGTTTTTTCTTAAGATAATCTTTGATTCATTATCATAAAGATGATTTACTGATACTTCATTATTATCACGCTGTAATAAAATCTCCTCAACTGTACTTTTAATCAAGAATAGAGTTTCTTTTATTACATGATCTTTTTGTAAAACTGCTTCATAACGATATTCAAGTTCATCAGAATCTGTAAATTCCACATAAAACTCTGAAGGTTCGTTGTTGTTAAAGAAAGTGTCATACAAAATAAATGATTCAGGTGTATAAATGAAGCTATTTTTTATAAAATCTGCAATAAATGCAAAAACCTTTAATGCACTCGTTTTGCCAGATGCATTCGCTCCTTCGAATCCAAGAATTAACGAATAGTCTCTATTATCTGACACATCCTCAGGAACATAACCGTTTAACCTTAAATTGATATCAAGCCAATCCTTAAAACACCAACAGTTTTTTGCTCCATATCCTAATAACATATAAATACCTCAAATATATTATCGACCATATTAATGAAATCTTTAGACATTTGTCAACAATTGACAAATGTCTAAAGAAAAATTATTAATTGGAGGCTTTTATGATAAAGCAAATTGATCAACAAACACCTTTTGAGCAGCATTTACGAAAGCAAAATCTTTCGGAAAATACTGTCACTTCTTATCTGTGGACAATTAAGTATTACACAGAAAATTATGAAGATTTTTCAAAAGAAAATCTTCTAGCTTATAAAGGCTGGCTTTTAGAATACTTCAAGCCTAAGACTGTAAATCTTAGAATTCAGGCTATCAACAAGTATCTTGCTTTTACAGGAAAAGATAAAATGCAGCTTAAACAGGTAAAAGTTCAGCAGAAGAACTTTTTGGAAAATGTAATAAGCAATGCAGATTACCAATACTTCAAAGCTCAGCTTAAAGCTGACGGAAACATTGAATGGTACTTTGTGGTTTGGTTTCTTGGTGCTACTGGTGCCCGTGTAAGTGAACTTACTCAAATCAAAGTTGAACACGTAAACATTGGCTGGTTTGATTTGTATTCTAAAGGTGGCAAACTTCGCCGATTATATATTCCAAAACTCCTGAGAGAAGAAGCTCAAGCATGGCTTAAATCTATAGACAGAACTTTTGGATATGTATTTCTTAATCGTTTTGGTGAACGTATTACTACACGCGGAATTGCTACACAGCTTAAAACTTATGCTGCAAAATATGGCATAAGCACTAAGGTCGTCTATCCTCATTCTTTCCGGCATCGTTACGCTAAGAATTTTCTGGAAAAATTCAATGACATTTCTCTGCTTGCCGATTTAATGGGGCATGAAAGTATAGAGACTACGCGTATTTATTTAAGACGTACAGCTAGTGAGCAGCAGGAAATTGTTGATCAGATTGTAACTTGGTAAATAAAAAAAGTGCCTCGCATTAATGAGGCACTTTTATAGTTCAATTAAAGCATTATACTTTGTTGTATTACCATATTTTCCACAGGAAGAATAGGTTGAGGTTGTGTATCGATAATTAAGTTTTCGACATATACAATATCTGAGCGAACGATATTGGATAAAGCAGTAGGAACCACTGTGGTATCAATGGTGATAGGTGCCATATCTGTTGTTTGTTTTGCTAAATGGCTTATACCATTTGATGTTTGTAAAGAATTAATCATAGTGTTTCCATCCTTCGAATATTCTTTGATCCTGAATTGCAATTTGTTGCACAGGATTCTGTGGCATAGGTGGTATACTAACACGTGCAAAACGACCTTCCGAAACAAAGCAGTCTGTGCCTCCAGGAAGACTTTCTACAAGGGTTCGTTTTATAGAATATGTCCGTGCCCCATCATTGCCTATATATGCATCAGGATTAAAAGGACTTCTTAATTCAAGTTCTTCTCGTATAGAAATATATGTTTTGTTTATTAATTCATATAAATCTTGAGAAGGCTTCTCTATGTTTAAACCAAGTTCATTTTTTGCTTCGCGTCTATTGATTGTATAATCATGGCTTCCAGATTCACTGCAAAGAAAAGATATTATTTTCTTTATTTTTTCTTCATCTGTAACCTGATTTACAAGCAATTTTCTTGCTAACATCTGAATTTGTCCAATAGCTCTATAAACTTCACCCAAAACTAGAGGATGAACTTTATCAGCCAATACATTAAATATATCGGCAAGAGCACGCTCATCTTTTAGATTTAATTCATGTTTTGCAAGTTCCAGAAAACCTTTAATTGCTTCAACACTTACTGGAACTCTAGCCTGTGGACCAGCATTTGGAATTGTTGGATTTAATGGAGTGTTTACACTTGGATCTATAGGGCCCAGTGTAGCTTGTTTTGTCATTATTATTCTATTTGCACCAAGACACATTAATGTACCTGTACTTCGAGCCTTTCCTGGAACAATAATCTCAAAATCATCACAAAATTGACGTATTAAATTAACGATATTCCAGCCTGCGAGAGTATTACCACCATTTGTAAATAGGAATAAAGATATTTTTGGAACAACACCTATTTTATCAAGATGCTCTGTAATATAATCAGTAGCATCATTTGCAATTTGGGTTTCCCATCCAGCTTTATCTCCTGTTATATAAACAAGGAGTTTTGAGTTCCTTTCTTTTTCTATAGCTTCGTAGAGAGCTTTTCTTTCATCAGTCATTTTTAAAATTATAACACAAAATAATCATTTAGTGTAATTTTTTTATTGACCAATTATTATAAGATCATAATTGATTATTTATAATGGTCAAATTTCCATAAAGACATTCAATTTTTTCTACTATTCTGTTTTGTTCGGAATAAGGAGGTAGTGGAACAACAGCAGACAATAAATCACTTGCTGATAATGAAATTATTCCGACACCTTTCCCGTTTAGTATACCTTGCTGTTTATAAATCATTATTACATATAAGAAAAAGCTATTATTTATATTTTTGTTTTTTGGTCTTAATCTTGATACATGATTCTGATAACAAATATCGTAATCATAATTCCAAATTGCAGCACGTCCGACATCACCGCCATTACAAAGAATTAAATCTCCTTTCTTGATTGTACATTTCTCAAGTTCATCATCGGTAAAATACATTTCACGAACTTCTGTAAAATCAAAGGAATTCCAATACAGGTTTGATGTTGTTATGTACTTTCGTAAAGTTCCTTTATTATTTGTTTTCTTTAATGCTTTACCAGTTGTATGAGTATATATTTCTCCTAATGTACACCATGACCATGATTCAGGAATATCAAAAAGAGCTTCATCTTCATCTATCTTCTTGTAGGGTCTGTTATCACTTGTCACAATGCGTTTCAAAAGTTCTTCGGCCGGTTCATCGTTTGGATCCTGAGGGACAAGTTTACCGTGGATTGCGAGGTCGAGGATTTTGGATTTTGTTTGCTTGATAATTGTTTGTAAGTCGGATTTTTCTTGATCTAAATGTTCAATTTGCTCAAAGATATTTTCAATTGATGTAACAATACTGTTTTGTTCATTCAGCGGTGGTAATGGGAAAATAGCAGATAATAAATCATTCGCAGACAAAGAAGTTATTCCTACACCTTTACCATTTAGCATACCTTGCTCTTTATAGAACATCAAAAGATAAAGATATAGACTATTATTTATGCCTTCAATTTTTGGTCTCAGTCTTGAAACATGGTTTTGATAGCAAATATCTTCATTATAATTCCAAATAGCAGCTCGTCCGACATCTCCTCCATTACAAAGAACTAAATCTCCTTTTTTGATTGTACATTTATCCAGTTCATCATCTGTAAAATACATTTCTCGAACTTCTGTAAAATCAAATTTATTCCAGTAAAGATTTGAAGTTGTTATATATTTTCGTAAAGAACCTTTATTGTTCGATTTCTTCAGGGCTTTTCCAGTTGTATGATAAAACAATTCTCCCAATCTACACCAAGCCCACCCATCCGGCACCTCAAACGGAATCTCATCTTCAATGTCTTTTACAGTACCATCAGCGAACTGCTCATAATGCCGTTTATCACTTCCTACAAAGATAAAAGAATCTTTCTTATCAACTTTTAATTCGCCTTTTTTGATTTTCTCTGCTTTTTCTTCTCTGATTTTTTCAAGCAATACAGTTGCACTTTCATCATTCGGATTCTGAGGTACAAGCTTTCCGTGAATAGCAAGGTCTAATACTTTTTGTCGTAATGCTTTTGTATTCATCTAATTATTCCTCAATTCCTGAAAGTAAACCTGCAAGCTGATTAATCGCATTATTAATATTCTTTCCTTTCTCTTGGATTGTAGAGAATAATTCTTTAAGAGTTACATCTTTCAAATCGTCTTTATCTTTTATCCATGAAATATCAAGACTGGTTTTATCTCTTTCAAGTAATTCATCAACATTATATTTACGCCAGCGGCCTGTAGGATTTTCTTCGCTCCAGGTCTCTTTTCTGTCTTCCATGTGTCCGGCACAATAGCAGTTTACAAAATCATCAAGGTCAGAACGCTTCAAAGGTTTTGTAGCAAGAGTATGTTTAATTCCAGTACGGTAATCATAGTACCAGATCTCTTTTGTTGGACTTCCTTTTTCAAAGAATAGTACATTTGCCTTTACACCGTTTGCATAGAAAATACCTGTTGGCAAACGTAAAATTGTATGAAGATTAAAATCTTTAAGCAGCTTCTTGCGAAGTTTTTCACCAGCACCATCAGCAAAAAGAACATTATCAGGAAGAACGATTCCAGCACGTCCTCCGTCTTTAAGCATCAGCATCATGTGCTGCAAAAAGTTCAGCTGGTTGTTGCTTGTTGTAACAATCAGATCATTACGCATTGTTGTAATATCAACGCTTCCTGCAGGACGGGCACCGAACGGTGGATTTGCAAGAATTACATCTACAAGATGTTCAGGCTCATGCTCAAGACTGTCTTCACATTTAATTGGAGTTGTATCAGTTCCGATGTCGTGAAGGTAAAGATTCATAGAAGCAAGTGTTACTACAAGAGGTGTGATATCATTTCCGCGTAAAGCTTTTGTCTGTAAGAATTCAACTTTATCCTGTTCATCACTTTGCTTACGCATAAAGTCATAAGCCGAAAGCAGGAAACCGCCAGTACCACAGGCAGGGTCTGCAACTGTTTCTGTAATCTGTGGCTGAATAACATCAACCATAGCATTAATTAAAGGTCGAGGAGTAAAGTATTGTCCGGCACCAGATTTTTTATCCTGTCCGTTCTTTTCAAGAATACTTTCATAGATTGCGCCTTTGAGGTCGCCTTCCATACTAAACCAGTTTTCTTCATCAATCATTCCGATTAACTTTTTAAGAAGAGCCGGCTTTGAAATCTTATTCTGCGCTTCTGTAAAGATAGCTCCGATAAGTCCGTCTTTAGCCTGTAAGGTTTCAAGAATCTTTTCATACTTTGCAAGCTGGTCTGGTCCATCAAGTTCTACAATGTCTTTCCATTTGCTGCCTTCAGGAAGAGCACTTCCTAATCCATATGATTCTTTTTCAGAATCCATTTTAAGAAACAAAAGATATGTTAACTGAATAATATAATCTGTAAATCCAACGCCTGCTGCGGCTAAGACATCAGCCATGTTCCAAACTTTTTTAGTTAAAGTCTGTTCTGGTTTTGCCTGAGTACTTTCCTTTTTTGCCATTTTTATGCTGCCTTTCCATAGAATAAGTATTTAGATATTGTCTGCATTTCATTATTTAATTTGTCAGCTCCAAAGATTGGAATAGCTTTTACAAATAAATCATGTTTTGCTTTGTTTAGTTCAATGTTTGTTATACAACCATTCTGCACAATATATTCTGCAATCTGCTGTACAATTTCAACCTGTTCTGGTTTAAACTTACGCCAAGCCTGTCCACAATAAAGATTGAAGTAACTTCCGAATCTTCGTTTAAGTGAAACAAGTTCGTTGTCGATTTTATAACCATATCTTACAAGCGGAATAAGATTTGTTAAAACTCCAAGTTCTGTTTCTTTATTCAACGGTTTTACTTTTCCAGATTCACCGTTTAAAGTCTGATAGCAAGTCCACAAGAATTCAGATTTGAATTGATTATTATATGCAAGAAGCTTCTTCTCCAAATCTTTGAGCATAGAATAAGTAATAGCAACTTTTTCCTGGTTGTAAAGAATTCTTAGAGCTTCAACTTCATCTTTGTTTTCTTCAAGATACTTTTCAAAACTGTCTATATATTGTTTAGACTGTTCTTTAGAGAATCCAGCAGAAATTAATTTATCAGTTTCTTCAACTGCAATTTTAATAAAGCCCGCATTAACTTCCAGAAGTTTCTTTCTTGCTTTTACATTATTAATCAAAGCAGAAATCAAAGCCTTTCTTTCAGTATTTGGATCATTAATGTCTTTATATTCTGGGAAGGCTTTATTATCCGGGTCAATTGCGGCATATATATCAAGACAAATCTGTTTAATAGCTGTTGTCTTAATAAGTTCATTTAATTCTATTAAATCTTCAGGCTCTGCTTTTTTATTTACGTTAGAAAGATAACCAGCAAGAAGATTTAAGTTTTCATTAGAAACTTCGCCGTGAGCAAGATGCTCAAGAAGGTCTTTTAATGAAAGTACTTTTTTACGTCCTTCTCCTCCGTTTGGAGTAGGCATAGACTTTTCGTGTTCAGTTACTCCAACAGCATCTATAAGATAATAGAAATCTTTTGAGTTTGCGTTTGTTGTAACATTTCTAAGTTTATCATCATCAATAGTTCTACAACCACGTCCTTTCATCTGTGTGTATAGAACTTCTGAATTAATATCACGCATGAAAACAAGAACTTCAAGCGGTCTTACGTCCGTACCAGTTGCAACAAGAGTTACAGTAATTGCGATACGGAAGTCTTTGTTGTTTCTAAAGTCACTAATCAGCTGATTCGAGTTTCCAGATTTACAAGTAATGAGCTGAGCAAAATGTTCCGGTAACTTTTTATCAGGAAATTCATCTTTAAACACTTTTTCGATTGCTTTCAAAATATCCTGAGCATGAGTTTCTTTCTTTGCAAAGAAAAGAGTTTTTGGAATCATATTCCAGTCTTTCTTTCTATCTGGATATAGTGATTCAAAGATAGCATCTTTATAGGCTCTTATTACAGTTTCAATTTGAGAAGGAACAACAACGCTTCTATCAAGTTCAGTCTTGGTGTAATCCTTATCATATTTCTGTTTTTGATTTTGGCCTTTACCAGTTAAGTTCGAAACTTTAGTTACTTTTTCTCCCTCGTTAAGAGTTCCACCAGCTTCAGAGATTTCAGTTTTAATTCTGTATACCCGTGGAGGTACGTTTACACCGTCAGCAATAGATTTTTCAAGAGTATAATTTACAACGCGGTTTTTATTAAAAAAAGCCATTGCTTCAGGAGTTGGGGTCGCAGTAAGTCCAATAATCTTTGCATTATTAAAATAAGTAAGAACTTGCTGCCAGTCTCCATAAATAGAACGGTGGCATTCATCAATAATAATTACATCGAAGAAGTCTGATGGCAAAAGAACATTGCCAGTAAGTTGAACCTGTTTTCCTGGAGTATCTTCGTCATGCTCCATTTCCTCGTCATCGTCTGTCTCATCAAGTTCTTGTCCTGTGAGTGCTGCAAAGAGTCTCTGGATTGTAGAAATTACAACACTGGCGTTTCCAATCTTTTCAACATTTCTAAGACGGTGAACAATATATTCATCAGAAAAAGCATTTCCTGTTTCTGTTAATTTATAAGTTCCAAATTCACCTTCGGCTTGTTTTCCAAGATTATTGCGGTCTACAAGGAAGAGTACTCTTTTTGCTCCCATGTAATTTAATAGACGATAAGCGGCTGTACAGGCTGTAAAGGTTTTTCCTGCTCCTGTTGCTAAAACAATAAGAGCTTTTTTAAGGCCTTGCTTAAAAGATATTTCAAGATTTGTTATTGCTTCAAACTGGCATTCTCGTAAACCTTTTGGTCCAACAGGTGGTAGAGCTGGAAGTTTTGCAAATTGTGAGTTAATATCATCGCCAGCAAGATTTACAATTTCTTTAGGAGTAAACATCTTTTTAAGAACTTTATAACTAGGCTTATCTTCCCGCATATCCTTAAAAAGAAGCAAATCTCCATTACAAAGGAATATAAAAGGAAGAGGAGTTTTCCAGGCTTGTACCCAATCGGGAAGTATATTTCCATAATTCTGAGCTTGTTCAGCAACTTCAAGACCAAGTTTGTTTTCTTCTCTTTTAGCTTCAAGAACTGCAATAGCCTTTCCATCAAGATACAAAATGTAGTCAGCTTCAAGATTACCTTTCATAAGATTTTCTTCAACAGCCTGAGCATTTACTGCATCAGGAGTAAAGTCATCTCTAGGAACAACAGTCCAACCGGAATCTTTCAACATCTGGTCAATTTTTACACGAGCTTTCTGTTCTGGTAAAAGTGAATCAAAATCAAATGTACTATGGTGTATCTTGTATTCAGCCATAATAATCTTCCCGTCTTCACATAATTAAATATTATAGGAAGATTATAACACATTTTCGTGATTTTGTGGGAATTAATCCAAGCCGAACTTGGTCGTGCTCCAACGACGAAACGTTGGGCCAAGTCCAGAAGTGAAACGTCTGGTCAATCCAACAGAATGTTGGCAGTGATGCAACGGCTGGGCGGGGAACGGAGATACAGCAGAGTGAAACGGGCTGTTGAAAATCGTAAAGCGGGGAATGGGAAACTTTTCGCTTTTAAGATTTTCAGGGATAGGGTGCGGGAAAGGTTGCCTTTCCTGAGGGGTAATCCAAAAGGGGCTTTTTTGCCCATGTGGCGAATGGAGGGGTGATAGATTTTTATCATCCCGTAGTGAGTTACGGTTTGATAGAACCGTACATATCGCTTGCAGCGACATAGGGGTTTCTTCAAAAAACGGCTGATTTTCAGAAAGCGAAACCTTTCGCTAACAAAAATACCTGCCGAAGAGACAGCATCGATTGCAGAATCTTTTCAACAGGTATAATACTTAGCGGCTCATATCATAGTCAAGGCTTCGCGGACGGGCCTTTTCCCTCTGGTAGTCCTTCCAGTTATGAACCCGATACTTCTTGTAGCTGCTTCCAAGAGTTATAAGCTCATCTCCGTCATGGTTTTCCCATTCGGCTAACTGAGTGCTTTTTTTCAATGTACGCATCAGTCAAGCCCTTGTTCACAAATATCTTGGATACGAACCAGTATACACAAGAGATGGAAGTTCTGTTACTTGGAATGAAAATGCCAACGGCTACCGCCTGCCAACAGTAGAAGAATGGCAGTATGCGGCAAAAGGCGGACAGGAATTCAAGTACAGTGGCAGTGACAACCTTGATGAAATGGGCTGGTATAATAAAAACAGCGAAAAAAAAACACATCCAGTTGCACAGAAAAAGCCGAACGGCTACGGTCTGTACGACATGAGCGGTAACGTATGTGAATGGTGCTGGGATTCCCTCGGCGGTAACGGACACTATACCTGTGGTGGCAGTTGGTACTACTACTCCGGCAGCTGCGAGGTGGGCAACGGGCGCTGGAACATTGCTTACGGCAGGGGCGACGGCCGAGGCTTCCGCATTGTCCGCTCTACAGGCAAGTAAAAACGAGATGTTGCTGTGCAGTACCGGTGTAGCGCAGGCGGCAAGCCGTAGCGGAGCAGGTACGTAACAGCTGCAAGCGAGCAGAAGATTCCTGACCGAGTTTACTGCGTAAACATCGCAGTGTTGTAGCACGGGAATGACAAATTAGCAAATCTATCGATACAAATGAATGCTAGAGAATCTTTATTCTAATTTTCAAAAAGCATTTCAGTCTCTTTTATCCTTGAATCCAGCGTTTTGCATAAGATTTCCGTGCGTTCCGGCTCGATGTACGGATTTTGCGATATTAGTTTTCCAAAGAATTCTGAAACGCCTTCGAGCCTCTCAAAGTCCAAATCCGAGCAGTATTTCTTGAACGGAATTTTTTGCATCTGTTCTTTCTGGTTTGAGGCGAACGGCTTTGCTTTTATTTTTAAAGATTCGCGTATATATGGATTTTTTAGGTTATAAAGGATTTCATCATGGAACATTGAAGTTCCGCTGTCGAACACTGGAGCAAGGCCAATCCACTCAAGAGTGTCGGGATTCCTTAAAAATCCGAAGTTGTTGTAGTGCCTGTCGGTGTTTGCAATTATAAAGTCAACCGTGAGCATTCGGCAGATTCCCTGCTTTAATTTTTCTGTATCCTTGAATCCGAACTCCCTGCAGCAGTTTATCAGATGGTTGAAATTTGAAGTGCTGTTGTTCTTTTTTAAAGTATTCACAATGTGCCAGGCCGGAACAAGCTCTGTCTGCGGCGACACAAAGTCTGGGCATGATGAGTAAAAAGTTCCATCGTTTTTTATGATTTTGTATTCAACGTGTTCAATTCCAAGCCTGCCGCAGATTTCTGATGCAAGAACCTCATTGAAAGGTTCCTGCTGCCAAAGGCTTCCGGCTTTTAAAAGAATCCGCTCTCCATTGTTTATTATCCATTTTTTCTTGAGCCAGCCGTCGGATGTGTTGTCCGGGGAAACAAGGTTCAATGTGTCGGCGCTGTCTGAATTCAGAACCCCGAAAAGGGCTTTTCCTACGTCATCAGAAAAACTGTTCTGAAAGAAATTCACGTCTTTCCAGGACAGGCTGCTTTTTAAAGGCTTTGCCCAGTAGTGGTCAGAAAGGCTGAGTCCGTAGCTTTTTTCTATAAGATAATCCGTAGTGACATTTCCAAGCTGCTCAAGGGCTGTGTCAAGATTCTGGCGGCTTGCAGGAATTGAGCGGCTTTTCCACCAGGAGCGGAACTGGCTTTTTAAGGTTTTTCCTTTTTCATTTTCCGGCGATATTCCGATTGGAAGATGATCCCTGCTGATTATTTCAGAGACTTCGGAGATTTCCTCATCCTCGGTAGAGAACCTTAAAACCGGAATATCTTTGTGGCAAAGAATGTAGTTCATCGCTCCTCCACAATTTTCCATTCAACAAGGTTTCTTTCCTTTGTGGAAAAACTTGCGCCTATTTTTATAATCCGTTTTCCGCTTGACTTGTACGGCCCTGCGTATTTTGCCTCTTCAATCTGATTCAATGCCTCGTCTGCGCCCTTGTCCCGCTTGAATTCAAAGATGAATACATTGTTTCCGTTTAAAAGCACGCAGTCAGCCCTGCCGAACGAGGATGTCTCCTCGACAGTTGACCACTGGCCCAGCAGCGTGAACACAAGGTAGAACACGTTCTGGAAATTCTGCTCTATGACATTGTCCTGTTTTTCCTTCCTTGCGGTTGTGTAGGGAAGAGTCGCAAAAAGAGACTTGAACCTTGCCATTACGCTTTCTATGTCGCCTTTTTTTATGTCGCGGGCAAAGGAAACAACATCAATCCCTGTGGAGCGGTTGTTGTTCAGGATTGCCGGAGCAAGAGAGTTTATGAACGCGTACTTCACCTCGTTGTTCGGGTATTTTAAAAGATAAACGCCGAATTCCCTGTCGTAGCCTTTGATTGTGAGATAGCCGGTCTGGTAGAAAAGCGGAACCGGGTTAGGGTTGTCGCTCCTGTAGTCCTGAAGCTCCTGCGCGGTGGCCTCCACGCCGTTTGAAAGATCCATGTAGTTCATCGTGCTTTCCTGAAGTTTTTTTATAAGGAAAGTCGGTGTTCCTGTTGCAAACCAGTAAAGTGAGAAGTCCTGTTTTTTCAGCGCGTTCAGAAGGCTGAAAGGATTGTAGACACCTTCGCTGTTTTCATAGAAATGATAGCCGTCATACATCTTTTCAAGCTGAGCTATGCAGTCTTCTTTTGAAAGCTTGTTCTGCGCCGCAAAGCCTTCGACTTCTTGCCCGAGATTTTCAAGCATCTCTTTTTCTGTGATTCCGCAGGCTGTTGCATACTGGCTGGAAAGAGAGATGTCTTCCAGCTGGTTCAGGTCGCTGAATATGCTCACCTTGCTGAATTTTGTAACACCTGTTAAAAACACGAATTTCAGGTCTTCGTCCAATGCTTTTAATGTTACGTAAAGCCCGCGCAGTGTTTCCCTGTTCTCGTTTACAAGACTTTCGTTGCTCTGCGCGTCAAGAAGAGGCTTGTCGTATTCGTCTATAAGAACCGCCGCCTGAAGACCTGTTTTTTTCCGCGCGGTCTGCACAATGTTTATGAAGCGTCCGGCAAAATTTGTCGGGTCCAAAGGGTCTTTGTAGTCAGCTTGTATTTCATATTTTTTTTCATATTCATCCAGCTGAAGATTTATGGTTTTTTCAAGAGAAACCTCTTTTGAAAAGCTGTTCTGCGCAAAATTCAGATAAATGACCGGATAAGCTTTCCAGGCGTCCGGATTGTCCTTTTCGAGCTGCTCAATCTTCAGTCCATTAAAAAGTTCCTTTTTGCCCTCAAAATATGCCTTTAAGGTTGAAAGAAAAAGACTTTTTCCAAAGCGGCGCGGGCGGCTTAGAAAGTAAATTTGCCCCGTGTGTACAAGCTTGTAGATAAATTCCGTCTTGTCGATGTAAATGTAGCCACCTTCTCTGAGTTTCTCAAAGCTCTGGATGCCAATAGGCAGTTTTCTGATATTCTGCATGGAAAAATAATAACATAGAAAAGGGGAAAAATAAATTACTATTTTTGATTGCTCCAGTTAGTTTTTTAACTTTTTCCGATTCAAGAAACTTTATTTCATCAGAAGTGCACGCTATTGATTGTTGTCTTCTTATTGTCATAAAAAACATACAATTTATACTATAAACTTTTTTTCTGGAATGCCGATGAACAGAGTATGAACAGTTTTTCAAATTCTGTAGATTTGCTTCACCGTGCTCTTGATGTTGAAAGCCTCCGCTATCAGGTTACTGCAAACAATATTGCAAACAGCGAAGTTGCGAATTTCAAAAGACAGTCCGTAAATTTTGAAAGCGAGCTGAAAAAAGCCTTCGTTAGTCGTGACAACGAGCACAGCTCTTTCCGCATGGCGACAAATGACGCGCGCCATATTCAGAGCGAAGTTCCGCGCGACTGGCGTGATGTTGAGCCTAGACGTGTTTCTGACTACACGACTTCTTCAAAAGCTAACGGAAACAATGTTGATGCCGAACAGGAAGCAATGAATGTTGTTCAGATTCAGATGCAGTACCGCCTTTTGACCCAGCTTATGAATTTTGAGTTTTCACAGGTCAAGACGGCTATGAAGTCAATATAGTTTATTTTTACTATTGAGTTTTGGAGAAAAGTATGGGATTATTTACAAGCATAAACATAGCGGCAACAGGAATGAGCGTGGAGCGTCTGCGCACTGATGTCATTTCAAACAATATTGCGAATGCAACAACAACTCGTACTCAGGAAGGCGGAGCTTACCGCAAGCAGAGCGTGATTGTTGAGCCTATCGCTTCTTCAAATCCTCAGTGGAGATTTCCTTTTGTGGATTCGGAATTGGACAACGGACCTGGAAAAGGTGTTCGTGTGCGTGAAATTGTAAAAGACAGCGAGCAGGGCAGAATGGTTTACGATCCGAGCCATCCGGATGCGATTCAGTCTGGACCGAACAAAGGCTATGTTGAATATCCTAACGTGAATATTGTAAATGAAATGGTTAACATGATAAGCGCGAACCGTGCTTATGAGGCCAACAGTTCTGTTATTCAAGGCGGCAAGGAAATGTTTGCCTCTGCTTTGGAAATCGCAAGCCGCTAGCCGCAGTTAATCAGTAAATGGGAGGAACTATGAATCTTTCTTTTGGCTCTATGGAGCTTAACAGGTCAAATGCGTCTCACCTTGGTACTTCAGCCATTGGAAACGTCAGCAAGGCTTTAAACGGAAAAGAAAACGCTTCTGTTGACGGAGCTGAAAAGAAAGAGTCGTTTAGAACTTACCTTCTTGAAGCTGTAAACGAAATGAACAGCCAGCAGCTCAATGTTTCTGCCCTTCAGGAAAAAGTCATAACAGATCCGGACAGCGTGGACATTCATGATGTTACAACTGCCATGGCAAAAGCCCAGATGTCGCTGGATCTTGCGCAGAATGTAATCGACCGTCTTGTAAAAGGCTGGAATGAGCTTTCTCAGAACAGATAACGCGCTAGTTTGCTAAAAAGTTTTATTGTCAAATTCTGGAATTTGTGTTATACTGTCCTATCTTTTTATGCGAGAGGGACAGCGTAAAATAGAAATAAGGTTTTTCTAAAAACTCACTTTACAGTTCGTTTTTAGAAAAACCGCGAGTTTTAATTCGCTGTAATAGCACCGATTAAAACATCGCATTATTAGAGTTGCCTATAAAAACTGAAGTTTTTATAGACTTCCATAAAATGAGTTCGTTCATGGGAGGGGAATATGAACGAATGGTTCAAGAAAAATTTAGAAACCATTAAAGAAAAATGGGCGAAGTGGACAACTCTCCAAAAAGCTATTGTGGCAGCCATCGTTGTGGTTGCTATAGCGGTGATTGTTCTTATGGCTTCTATGTCGTCTCGCCCTTCCACAGTGCGCCTTTTTAACGGTCCTGTAAATGATGAAAAGGAACGGGAGCTTATTCTTTCCCGCCTTGATCAGGACAATGTAAAGGCCTATGTTTCATCTGACAATTATATTTCTGTTGAAAACAGTGATATAGCAAAAAAATACAGAAGCCGTCTCATCGCTGAAGGCTATGCTCCGTCGAGTCTTGATGCCTACAGCCTTTTTGATGTAACCCGTTGGTCAAGAACAGACTTTGATGATAAGGTGAACTGGCAGCGCGCAACAGAAACGGCTTTAAAGCAGCAGCTTGAGTCTTTGGACGGAATTCAGCGCGCGGAAGTAAATCTTGTGCTTCCTGATGAGGCTTTGTTCACAGAAAATCAGAATCCTACATCCGCAAGCATTGTTTTGTACGCCAAAGGAAACAGCGATGTTCTTACAGATAAGCGCAAAATCCGCGGAATCCAAAATCTCATAAAAGCCTGTGTGGAAGGTTTGCGCGATGAAAATATCGTAATCAACGACGGCGCTTCAAATGTTCAGATAAATGACTTTGAAGGCATGGCGGAAAGCGACCGCATTTCAAATATAGAAAAACAGCGCAAGCTTATTCTTAAGCAGGAAACTACATATACAGGTTTGGTTCTAAAAGCATTGAAGGGAACTTTCTCTGATGACCGTGTAAGAGTTGCTAACATCAAGATTGACATGAATATGTCTGAGCGAAAAACAACTTCAAAGGAATACACTGGAATTACAATCCGTCCTGACAACCCGAACACTCCTTATGACGACTCTGAAATTGTAAACAGCCTTACATTGTCGGAAGAAACTGTAAACAAGTCGTTTACTGGAACCGGCTACAATCCTGAAGGTCCTGCTGGAGTTGAAGGCCAGAATCCTCCTGTTTACAGCGATATGTCAAATGTTGTGGGAAAATCCACAGAAGAAGGCGTAAAACGCAACTATGCGCTGAACGAAAAAAATGTTTCTGAAATTACAAGCCCGCAGATTGACCGCATTACAGTTTCTGTAAACATCGACGGCCAGTGGCGCAAGGTTTATGATGAAAACAATCGTCCTATTCTTGAAAACGGACATTTAAAGCGCGAGTACATTCCTATTACTCCAGAGCAGCTTGTAAATACGACAAAACTTGTTCAGGATGCTGTCGGCTATAACAAATCCAGAGGAGACAGCGTTACAGTTACGAACATTCCGTTTGACAGAACAGAAGAGCAGGAAAAGGAAGATCTTGCTTATATTGCGCAGCTTAACAGAAACCGCACAATTATGTTCAGCCTGATTGGAATTGCTATAATTCTTGTTGCGTTCATTGCGTTCCGTATTATCAGCAGAGAAATTGAACGCCGCCGCCGTCTTGCAGAGGAAGCTAGAATTCGTCAGCAGGAAGAAGAAAGGCAGAGAGCGCTTCTTGAGGCCCAGCAGCAGGGAATGGAAGTTACAATGTCTGTTGAAGAGCGCAAGCGGGCAGAGCTTCAGGAAAATGCGATTGCAATGGCAAAAGAGCATCCGGAAGACGTTGCAATGCTTATCCGCACTTGGCTTATGGAGGAATAGTTTATGGCAGAAGAACTTGTTGACGGCAAAAAAAGCAAGAAAAAAGGCGGAATCAAAGATTATAAGAATCTTACCGGCCGCCAAAAAGCCGCTATTTTCCTTGTTGCAATCGGAAGTGATGTAGCCTCTGATGTAATGAAGCACTTGCGCGAAGATGAAGTTGAAACTCTTACTTTTGAAATTGCGCGCCTTGATACAATTGACGCGGACTTTAAAGATCAGGTTCTTGAAGAATTTCAGGAACTTATGCAGGCGCAGAATTTTATTACAACTGGCGGTATTGACTTTGCCCGCGAGCTTCTTGAAAAATCCTTGGGAAGCCAAAAGGCGATTGATATTATCAACAGGCTTACAAGCTCTTTGCAGGTCCGCCCGTTTGATTTTATCCGACGAACAGATCCGGCGCATCTTTTGAACTTTGTTCAGCAGGAATATCCGCAGACAATTTCGCTTATTCTTGCGTACCTTGAGCCTCAGAAAGCCGCCACAATTCTTCAGAATCTTCCTGCGGAAATTCAGCCGGAAGTTTCAAAGCGTCTTGCCACAATGGACCGAACAAGCCCGGAAGTTCTGCGCGAAGTTGAGCGTGTTCTTGAAAAGAAACTTTCAACTCTTTCCAGCGAAGACTACACTGCTGCCGGTGGAGTTGATTCAATCGTTGAGATTCTTAACCTTGTTGACCGTTCTTCTGAAAAAGCGATTATTGAAACTCTTGAAGAGGACGATCCTGAGCTTGCGGAAGAAATCAAGAAGAGAATGTTTGTTTTCGAAGATATTGTTATGCTTGATGACCGTGCGATTCAGAAAGTTCTCCGTGAAGTTGATACACAGGAACTTGCAAAGGCTTTGAAATCAGTTGATACAGAAGTTCAGGACAAGATTTTCCGCAATATGTCAAAGCGTGCCGCTTCAATGCTTAAAGAAGACATGGAATACATGGGACCTGTCCGCTTGAAGGATGTTGAAGAAAGCCAGCAGAAGATTGTTAGCGTAATACGCCGTCTTGAAGATTCTGGTGAAATTGTTATTGCTCGTTCTAGCGATGATGAAATGGTAGTCTGATTTGACTGGAGGCATTTAGCATGGCACAAACTGTATTCAGACCGGCAGAAGTTAACAATACTAAGGGCGAAGTTGTCCTTCAGTTTACAAAAAATTTTACGCCCCCTGTGGAAGAAAAAGTTGAGGAAGTTCCAAAATACACAGGACCTACAGCAGATGACTTGCGCAAGGAAGCTGAGGCTTTTAAACTTCAGTGGGAAGATGAAAAAGCCAAGATGCTTGCAAAGGCACAGGCAGATGCGGACCAGATTGTAAAAAATGCGGAAGATGCGGCGTTTGCACAAATAAAGCATCACAGTGATCAGGCGGCTGTAATAAAATCCCAGGCGCAAAAAGAAGCGCAGGACATTGTTGAAAAGGCAAAGGCAGAAGCTCAGGATATTATTTCCAATGCAAAAGTAGAAGAAAACTCTATCTTTGAAAAGTCAAAGAGCGATGGATTTAAAGCCGGACATGAAGAAGGTTATAAGGCAGGAAATGAAGAAGCCCAGCGTCTTGTTGAACGCATTCACAAAATGATTGAAGCTGTTCAGGCTAAAAGGCAGGAGATTCTTGACAATACAGAGCAGCAGATTGTGAATCTTGTAATTTTGATAGCGCGCAAAGTTGTAAAAATTATGAGTGAAAATCAAAAAAGCGTTATAATGTCGAATGTGCTTCAGGCTTTGAAAAAAGTAAAAGGCTCTGGAGATGTAACATTGCGGGTAAATCTTGCGGATGTAAAGCTTACAACCGAGCATATAAAGGACTTTATCCATCAGGTCGAAAATATCAAGAATATTTCTGTTGTTGAAGACAGTTCCGTTGAAAAAGGCGGCTGCATTGTTGAAACGGACTTCGGTGCAATTGATGCACGCATTTCAAGCCAGCTTAATGAGCTTGAAACTCAGATTTTGAATATTTCGCCAATAAAAACTGTGGGCAAGTCAGAAGTTATAAATCCTGACAGTTGATTTATTCGTTTGTTTTCTTTACCAGTGCCTGACCTGCTCCGGCAATCTATTTTTGTGCTTGTAGAAGAGAAGAATGACAGTTTGCTGAAAAATCTGCAATGTATTCCTTGTGCTTGCTGTGGGATAGTTTAAAATGGAAAATTTTTTTGATAAATACATTTATAGCATAGAACGGATTGAACCCATAAAATATACCGGCTCTGTCATAGGAGTAAAAGGTCTTATGATAGAAAGCAAAGGTCCTCGTTCTGTAATTGGCGAAATCTGCACAATACATATTCCAAGCATTCAAAGTTCTGTTCTTGCGGAAGTTGTTGGTCTTGAAGATTCTTCTGTACGTCTTATGGCTTACGGAGAGACAAAGGGAATTGAAGTTGGCTGTGAAGTTGTTGCTTCAGGGCACGTTTTGGAAGTTCCTGTTGGATTATCGCTTTTGGGACGCGTAATAGACGCAACTGGAAAGCCTTATGACGGAAAAGGCGAGATTTTCCCTGAGGCATATTACCCGGCTCTTGCATCTCCTCCGAATCCAATGGAACGCAAGCCGATTGACAAGCGCATTGTAACTGGAGTTCGCGCTATTGATGGAATTCTCACAGTTGGAAAAGGCCAGCGTCTTGGAATTTTTGCAGGCTCAGGAGTTGGAAAATCAACGCTTCTTTCAATGATTGCGCGGAATACAAATGCTGATATAAACGTAATTGGTCTTATCGGAGAACGTGGACGCGAAGTCATGGACTTTATAAAGCGTGACTTGGGAGATGAAGGTCTTAAGCGTTCTGTGCTTGTTGTTGCGACCAGCGACCAGCCTTCTATTTCCAGATTGCGAGCCGCTTATGTTGCAACTGCCATAGCTGAATATTTCCGCGACCAAGGAAAAGACGTTATGCTTATGTTTGACAGCGTAACTCGTTTTGCCCATGCGCAGAGGGAAATTGGACTTGCAACCGGCGAGCCTCCTGCGCAAAGAGGTTATCCTCCGAGCGTTTTTGATATGCTGCCTAAGCTTCTTGAGCGCACAGGAACAAATGACAAAGGAAGCATTACCGCCTTTTATACAGTCCTTGTTGACGGCGACGATATGGATGAGCCTATTGCTGATAAAGTGCGCGGAACTTTAGACGGACATATTGTTTTGCAGCGTTCCCTTGCAGCGCGTCAGCATTATCCTGCAATCGATATGCTTACAAGCATCAGCCGTCTTTCAAAGCGCGTTTCTGGAACTTGCACAAAAAAAGCAGTGCAGCGTGTGCGCCGTTGGATTTCTGTTTATTCAGAGCAGGAAGAAATGATAAATGCCGGTGTTTACCAAAAAGGTTCTTCCCCGGAAATTGATGAAGCCATTGACCATCATCAGGCTGTTGAAGAGTTTTTGTGCCAGGAAGAAAACTGCCATATTACAATTGAAGACACGTTGAAGTCTCTTTCTGAATTAAGTGGAATTGAAATTCCTGAAGCCGAATATTCAGAGTCTCCTGCTTGATTTTTATCTTTATGAAGAAATTTTCTTTTTCAATGCAGAAAATTCTTGACCTCAGAATCTTTGAGAAGCGTCAGGCAGAAATGGAGCTTGGCAAGGCAAATGCTGAAGTCGCAAGAATTCAGGGCGAGCTTGAATCTATTGCAAAGCGAAAAGTTTCCACAATAAAAAATTTCGACACAAATACAGATTTTCTTATTCAGGCTGAAATCCAGTCTTTTTTTTTCATGCTTGAGCAGAAGAAAGAAAAATTTTTGGAAGAACTTGCCACGGCGCAGATTGCCGCGGATGAAAAACGCGAAGTTGTTCGTCAGGCAATGCAAAAAGTCAAGGTTCTTGAAAAGCTAAAGGAGAATAAATTCCGTCAGTGGAAGAAGGACAGCTTAAAAGCAGAGGAACTGGCAGCCGATGATATTGTGACTGCCAGAAAAAATTTGCTTTAGTATTTAAATGCGCTTCCGCCGATAAATTCCCTGATTATAGACTGCGTTGGAACTGAAGTTGCAGGAATTGTAGAGAAGCAGTTTAAGAATTGAAGCAGTCTGTTTGCTTCTGCATATTCTTTTTGGAGCGGACTTACACATCTTAAAAGCGGTTCTGCATAAACTTTCAAAACTGGAAGCTCATAGTCCAAAGCAGTGTTAAGCATCGCATCAGCATTGTTCTGGAACGGAAATATGTGAAGCTGCTCGCCTTTCTGAACGCTTTCCCACATTGCGATTGTGTCTGCCGCGCTTTTTCCTCTGTAGCGGGAATCTCTTACAATTCTTCTTATAAGCCTGTTGTCGCTTGTTGAAATTCTATTGTGGTCATCAAGATTCAACTGGGTCAATGCAGAAATGTAGATTTTAAACTTTTTATCAGCTGGAACTAAAGGTGTAAGCTTGTCATTGAGTCCGTGAATTCCTTCCATGATTAAAATATCGCTTTCTTCCAAAGTCATTGTGCCGCCTTTGAAATAGCTTACTCCGGCATGAAAATCATAAGACGGCAGTTTGATTTGTTTTCCGGCAAACAAGTCAACAAGATTCTGGTTTAAAAGCTCAATGTTCAAGGCTTCTAGGCATTCGTAGTCGTAGTTTCCGTTTTCATCTTTTGGAGTTTGCGCGCGTCCAAGATAATAGCTGTCAAGGCTTATAACTTTTGGCTTGTACCCGATTGCTTCAAGCTGCAATGCAAGTTTTTTGCTGGTTGTTGTTTTTCCGGAAGAAGATGGACCTGCTATAAGGACAATTCTTGCTGACTTTTTCTTGAGAATTTCATCTGCGATTGTAGAAATTCTTTTTGTCTGAAGAGTTTCTGTTATGTCGATAAATTCAGATTCTTTTCTGTCGTGAATCAGCTGGTTTAAACTTGCCGCGGATGTTACATTCAGTCTTTTTCCCCAAAGCTTGTATGACTTGTAAATTTCAAAGAGCTTCGGCTGGTCAACAAATTCTGTGAGTTTTTCAGGCTGGCCTTTTTTAGGGAATCGCAAAAGAAATCCGTCGCTATATGGAAGCAAGTCAAAAACATTTAAAATACCTGTCGTTCCAACTAGCGGTCCAAAATACAAATCAGAAAAGCCTTCAAGCCTGTTAATCTGGACGCGGGAAGGACATCTGTAGTTCAGCTGCTTTCTGGTTTCTGTAAGTCCGAGCTCTTCAAAAAGCGAGCAGGCTTCTGAATACGAAATGAAGTCGGTCTCAATTATTTTGTCATCTTTTATAATTTGCGCCATTTCATTTTTTAGCTTTAAAATATTTTCTTTTGTAAGTGGAGTTCCGAGTTCAAGCGTGTAGTAGTAGCCGTAGCCCAAGCTGTGTCCGACTAAAAGTCTTTTTCCCGGGAAAATTTTGTGTGCTGCCGCCGCTAGAACAAAGCAAAGTGATCTTCTGTAGATTGAGCTTCCGTCTTTTGAGTCTGAAAAAACCGGCTCTATGCTTGAAGTTATGTTTACAGGACTGTCCAATGAGCAGATTTCATTGTTTACTTTTACTGCGACAATTTTTTTATTTTGTGCGTTGAATTTTTCAAGGAAAAGAATAGGGCGGATTTCATTTTCTGCTTCTATAAATGAATTGTCTGGAAATGTGATTTTTATTTTTTTCATGTTGTGTGCCTCCAAAATGCTTTGCTGAATTTTTAAACATGATATTTTTTATCATTTAATTATAAGGCACAAAATGCTGAAATGCAAAGAGAAATTATAGAAAGCTTATAAAAATTGTTATTTTTTTCCAAAAAGCGATTTTATAAACTCTGCGATTTTTATAAAGATATTGGCGATGAATTTTAAGATTCGCATAATCAGCGGAGGATTTTTTAATTTTTCAAGCCGTTTGTATCCTTCCATAAGTTCTTCGTCTGTAAATTCCTTGCGCTGATTGTTTTCTTCAAGCTCCATTTCAAGCTGGCGGATATTGTCAACATTTGAGTCAAGGATATTTGCATTGATTCTTTCCCAGCCTAAAGACTT
>OIZO01000143.1_pt1 | contig 58018 bp, 50 predicted proteins | sample 1588551 | NCBI WGS metagenome assembly OIZO01 (sample SAMN03283271) | human gut metagenome | biome: human-associated habitat; material: feces | host: Homo sapiens | place: Peru | collected 2012
GAACACGGAAGTTAAGCTCATCAGTGCCGAAAATACTTGGCGGGAAGCTGCCCGGAAAAATAGGGCGATGCCAACACTTACATTGAACCGGTTGGGGCCTTGCCTTAGCCGGTTTTATTTTTCGGCAGCAAGGCAGGCGGCAAAGTTGCCGGTACAATTTCTCGTAGGGCGTTAGCGTTGCGGGAATAAGTGCAAAGTCGCTGCACGAATCATAAATAAGAAATGCCGAACCGTGTTTAACGGTAGGGGCTACAGCTAAGCGCAGCTTAATCTATTAGTGTTTTGTTTTGCTTTAAACAATTTGCTTGCTTTTTAATTTTGGTTTTGCTATTTTTAAATTTTAGGGGTGTTTTTATGAAAATAATTTCTTTTAACATTCGCTGTTCTAATGATGAAAACGGCAATTCAATTGTCGAGCGCGCTGTGCGCCTGAAAAAAGTTTTGGCAAACTACCGGCCGGATGTTATTGGCTTTCAAGAGGCTACGCCCGTTTGGATGCCGCTGCTTGAAAACGATTACGCCGCCGATTACGAAATTTTTTACCATTACCGAGACACAACCGGCTGGGTAGAAACTCCGCCGATTTTGTGGAAACGAAGTTGCTTTAATTGTTTAGATAATGGCTATTTTTGGCTTTCCGATACACCGCACATTCCCTCAAAAGGTTGGGACGAAACCGGCTACAACCGCATTTGCCTTTGGGTAAAGCTGCAAGAGCGTGCCACCGGCAAGGTTTTTTACCATTTTAACACCCATTTTGGCTTTGGCGAAGCTTGCCAAACCAAAAGCGCCGAACTGCTGGCTAATACCGCGGCGGCTTTAGGGGGTAGCACCACCGTTGTAACGGGTGATTTTAACCTGCACCCAACCGATTCGGCCTATAAAACGCTAACCGCCTATTTTACCGATGTTAATGCCGTTACCGCGAACGACTGGCAAACCACTTTTCACAATTACGGAAAAATTACTGCGGGCGAGCATATTGATTACTGCTTTTTAAAAAGCGATGAGCTGGCACCCCTGAATTCTAAAATTATCCGCGATACCGTAAACGGGCAATACCCCTCGGACCATTACGGCCTGCTTTCGGAATTTAGTTGGCGTTGATTTTGCTAAAAACATAAACAATAAAACAATTGGCCGCTGCAGGCGTTAAAACCTGCGGCGGCCTTAATTTTTGCCCGCCGTGCTAAGGGGCGGCGGGCAAAGCTGGGGTGCAAATTTTTAAATCTTTGTTACAATTAGACTGGCGCTAAAAAAGCAACCGGCTAAATGGGCCGCTGCTTTGCCGGGTTCAGCCGTGTGCTACGGTTATACCGGTAAAAGTAAATTTCGCCGGCAACGGCTCCGATTCGGCTAACCAAAGTTCCGATAGGCCGAACCAAACTGGTCCGGCGCGCTATTTTTAGGCAATTTGCAGCCTAACGGAGGTTTAAATTACATGAATAACTTTGGCTACATTCGGGTTTCCAGCACCGACCAAAACGAGGACCGTCAATTGGCCGCGCTGCACGCGTGCAAAATTCCAAAAAACAATTTGTACTTAGATAAGCTTTCTGGCAAAAGCTTTAACCGCCCGCAGTATAAGCGGCTTTTAAAGCGCCTGCGCCCGGGCGATACCCTTTATTTATTAAGCATTGATCGCCTGGGCCGCAATTACGAGGAGGTGCAGGAGCAGTGGCGCCTTTTAACCAAGGAAAAAGGGGTTGATATTTGCGTGCTGGATATGCCGCTGTTAGACACCCGACGGGACAAAGACCTGATGGGAACCTTTATTGCCGATTTGGTGCTGCAAATTCTTTCGTTTGTGGCGCAAAACGAGCGTGAAAACATTAAAAAACGGCAGGCACAGGGCATTGCCGCGGCAAAGGCCCGCGGGGTGCAGTTTGGCCGGCCCGGCCTGCCGGAGCCGGCAGATTTTGCCGTGCTGGTTGAAACCTGGGATAGCCGGTTGATTACCATTGACCAAATTACTGCCCGCTACGGTTTAAGCGAATCTACCTTTTACCGCCGCCTGCGCGCCTACCGAAAAGGCAAAAAATAAAAAGCCACTGTCAAAAGGTATACCTAATGACAGTCGCAATTTAACATTATAAGTATATCATGTTTCCCATTATTTTGCAAGGGATTTGCCATAATTTTCACAATTAATTGGTTCACACCGGTCAAATTGCAAATAAATTTCACAAACAATTTTCGCAGTTCCTTACTGTCAAAAAGTATACCTTTGACAGAATCAGAGGAGGTCTCATTTGGTGCAAATTGCAGAAGTTATTCAGTACGAGGGCAACAATTCAACATTTATTTGGAAACACCCCAGCGAGGATTTTAACAGCCTGACGCAATTAATTGTTCACGAAAGTCAAGAGGCAATCTTTTTTATGAACGGCCAGGCCTTAGACCTGTTTGGGCCGGGGCGTTATACCCTTGAAACGCAAAATATCCCCAAGCTTGGCAAGGCGTTAAACCGTGCCGTGGGCGATCGTTCCCCCTTTCACTGCGAGGTTTATTTTATTAACAAAACCGAGCAGATGTCTATTAAATGGGGCACTGACAGCAAGGTGCAGTACATAGAGCCTACCTACGGTTTTCCCATTTCAATTGGCGCAAGCGGCGAAATGGCTTTGCGGGTTGAAAATGGCCGCAAACTGCTGCTAAAGCTGGTTGGCACCGAGAATTTTTTGGGCCAGCAACAGCTGGTAGCCTTTTTTAGGGCATTTTTAATGACGCGGGTAAAAACCTACATTGCACAGGTAATGAAAACCAACAGCATTAATATTTTTGAAATTGATGAAAACCTGACCCTGTTTTCGCAAAGCATTAAAAAGCTGTTAGAGCCCGATTTTTTAGATTACGGTGTTTGCTTAGAGCGCTTTTTTGTTACCACGGTAGTAAAGCCGGACGGCGACCGCCAGTACGAAAAATTTAAAGAGCTGCACTTTCGGCAATACGCCGATATTGCCGAGGCCAAGCTGCGACAGCAAACCGAGCTGATAAACGCCGAAACCGAGGCGCAGAAGGTTGTAATAGATTCTAAAGCGCAGGCCGCTAAGCGTGCGCAGGAGGGCTACACCTACGCGCAGGAGCGCGGGTTTGATGTTGCGCAGGATGTTGCAAGAAACGAGGCGGTTGGCCAGTTTACCAATATGGGGGTTGGTCTTGGCACCATGGCCGGCGTTGGCGGCGCGGTTGGCTCGGTTGTTGGCAATGCCGTTGGCGGCGCGCTAAACCCCGTCGGCGCGGCCGGGCAGCCCGCTGCGGCGCAGCCGGAAAATAATATGCAGGCTTTTAAAGAAAGGGTTGAAAAATTAGCGGTTATGAAAACTGCCGGTCTAATTAGCGACGAGGAATTTAACAGCCTAAAAGCGGAGCTGTTAAAGGGAATTATATAACCGGAGGGAACAAAATTGAAAAAGAATTTTAAGTTTTACGCTGCCTGCTGGGCAATTTTGCTTTTGCTTTTTAACGCTGTTTGTTTTGTAACGCCAAGCTCTGCCGGCGGGTATTTAAAATTCGGCGGCGCCTTTTGGGTGGGGTACATTTTTGTAATTGCCGCCTTTGCGGGCCAGCTTGTTTGCGCGTACATAGCCTTTCAGGCGGCTAATTTAAAAAAGCTGTTTTACAATTTGCCGCTGGTAACGCTTAGCTACGCGGGGTTGGTTTTAACCTTAATTTTGGGCGGGGCGGCAATGGTTATTCCCAACCTGCCGAGTTGGGCGGGCGCCCTTGTTTGCCTGCTGGTTTTGGGCTTTAACGCCATTGCAATTTTAAAAGCAAAAGCGGCCGCAGCGGCCGTTTCGGCGGTAGATGAAAAGGTTGGCCGCCAAACCGGGCTGTTTAAAAGTTTAACCGCCGAGGCGGGGGCGCTGCAGCTTAGCGCCCAAAGCGAGCCCTGTAAAGTCGCCTGCCAAAAGGTGTACAATGCGCTGCGGTATTCCGACCCCGTTAGCAGCCCAGAACTTTACGGGCAGGAGCAGCAAATTGCCGAAAAATTTGCAGGCTTTGCTGCCGCTTTAAATAACAGCGAAAAAGCCCCGGCCTTAGCCGAGGAGCTGGTAGCTTTAATTGAAGCCAGAAACTGCAAATGTAAATTGTTAAAGTGAGGAGAGCAGAATGTCTGTTTTTAAATGTAAAATGTGTGGCGGTACGGTTGAATTTGCTCAGGGCGATACCGTTGGCATTTGCGATAGCTGTGGCACAAAGCAAACCCTGCCGCGGTTAGATGACGACAAAAAAGCCAACCTGTACGACCGGGCCAACCATTTTCGCCGAAATAACGATTTTGACAAGGCGATGAGCATTTACGAGCAAATTTTAAGCGAGGACGGAACCGATTCGGAGGCTTATTGGTCGTTGGTTTTGTGCCGCTACGGAATTGAATATGTTGAGGACCCAGCCACACACAAACGGGTGCCAACCGTAAACCGCGCCCAGTTTACCTCGATTTTTGACGACGAGGATTATAAATCTGCCTTGCAATACGCCAGCGCGGCCCAGCGGGAGGTTTACGAGCAAGAGGCAGCCGCCATTAATGAAATTCAAAAGGGGATTTTAGCCATTTCGCAAAAAGAGGACCCTTTTGATGTTTTTATTTGCTATAAGGAAAGCGATAGCTCCGGCCGCAGAACGCCGGACAGCGTGCTGGCCAACGATTTGTACCACCAGCTAACAGCCGCCGGCTTTAAGGTGTTTTTTGCCCGCATTACTTTGGAGGATAAATTGGGCACGGCTTACGAGCCTTACATATTTGCGGCGCTGAATTCGGCAAAGGTAATGGTAGTTTTAGGCACAAGGGCCGAGTATTTTAACGCTGTTTGGGTTAAAAATGAGTGGAGCCGGTATTTGGCACTGGTAAAAAAATCGGGCGGCAAAAAGGCGTTAATTCCTGCTTATCGCGATATGGACCCATACGATCTGCCGGAGGAATTTTCGCACCTGCAGGCGCAGGATATGTCTAAGCTTGGCTTTATGCAGGACCTAATTCGGGGAATTGAAAAAATACTTAACGCCGAAAAGCCGCAGCAGACGGTTGTAACAGCGGTTGAAAGCAATGCCGGTACAGCACCGCTTTTAAAAAGGGCGTTTATGTTTTTAGAGGACTGCAATTGGCAGGAGGCGGACGAATACTGCGAAAAGGTGTTAGACCGTGACCCGGAATGTGCCGAAGCGTACCTTGGAAAGCTATTAGCGGAATTAAAATTGCAGCATAAAGAGGATTTGGAAAAGCAGGATCAACCCTTTAACAACAGCAATAACTACCAAAAAGCCGTGCGATTTGGCAGCGAGGAACTAAAGGGTTGGCTAAAGCTTTGTTTGAACAAGGTTGCGGCCAACCAACAGGAAAAGTACAAGCAGGACTTGTACCACAAAACTGCAAAAGCAATTGAAACCGCCTGCAATGTTAGCACTTTTAAAAAACTGGCAGCAGATTTTGAAAAAATTATTGATTACAAAAATGCCCGGGAGCTTCGGGAAAAGTGTTTAAAAAAGGCTGACGATTGCCAAAAGGAGTGTACTTACAATTTAGCAATTTCGTTTTACAACAGCAGGTTTTATGTAAAAGCGTTAAACGAGTTTCAAAAAATTCCGGATTGGAAAGACGCAACCGAATACATTAAAAAGTGCAATAAAAATATTGAAAAGGCTAGATTAATTAAAAAAGTTTTAACAAAAGGAACGGCCTTAATAGCCGCAGTTGGTGCTGTTACAGTAGCAGTTGTTTTGTTAATTACCCAGGTTATTGTGCCTAAGGTTCGGTATCAATCGCTGTTAAAGGTGCGCGACAAGGAAACAGCCGACCAAATTTTTGCCCTAAAGGCCGGTGACAGCTGCGTTTACGGCAAATACGAACAGGATAATAACACCCAAAACGGTAAAGAACCCATTGAGTGGGTTGTTTTAGAAAACAAAGGCAGCAGGTTGCTGTTAATTAGCAAATGTGTTTTAGAGTATCAACCGTTTAACACCAAAAACGCTAAGGTAACTTGGGAGAATTGCTCGCTTAGAACCTGGCTGAATGAGGACTTTTTTAAGGCTGCCTTTACCGAGGAGGAGCAAAAACAAATTAAGGAGGTAAATCTACCGGCACACAAAAACCCAAAATACAATTTTGATTCGGGCAACGCCACAAAGGATAAGGTTTTTGCGCTAAGCGTAAAAGAGGCAGAAAAGTATTTTAATACAGATATGCAAAAAATGGCTCCACAAACCGAGTTTGCCAAATCAAAAGGAAAAAGCATTACGCACGATGCAACCTGGTGGTTAAGAACAACCGGAAACGGCGAGGATTGTGCTTCTATAGTGGAAACTTTTGGAACTATATCATATTACGGTTGTGCTGTTAATTATAACGATATTGGAGTTCGGCCGGCCATTTGGTTAGATTTCCAAAAAGATAACCAAGCGGAGTTTAAAATTACAGAATCCACTGACAACGCAACGGCTAATAGTTCTAATAACATTAGCAGTAACAACGATAAAATTATTCGCCAAGAAGCAATAACTCTTCTTGGCAAAACATACAAGGAGATTGAAAACAGATATGGCTCAGTAAAATTGCCGGGTTATAATTACAATGGTGGTATTTGCTATGGATTCGCGTCAATTCCAAGTGCGCTCTTTTTCTTTGGATTGGAAGCCGGCGAGTATGATTATAATTATTCGCCAAGAGCGGATGATAAATGCTCTAGTTTTGAGGCAAATGCAGATTTTGTTTTTAATATGGAACAAAAAATTCTAATAAAAAATTTAGAACAGGAAATTCATGCTACAGTTGAAATTGAATCTGCTATAGAAGGCGTAGACGGCTATAGCGACGGTGTTAATTATTCCGGATATGTTGAGTTTGAAAATTACAGAATGTTTTTAAAACTCCAAGAAAAAGATTTTATTTTGAAAACCGATGGCATTGATATATTTTTAAATTAAAAGGAGCAGAAAAAATGATTGATACAAGTGCAGAAAACACGCGGAATGACGCCTATTTAATTAAAAGAAAAGATAATACTTGGTTCCAAATTGTTTCTTACCGAAAAAATTTAATAGATTGCCTTAAAGAAAATGCTAAAATTTACGGCCAGATTGAAAATTTACATTTAGAAAAGAACAAAGATTTTAAAATTTTTTTAAACTTAATTGAAAAAGAATACTCGGTTTACCAGCTTACGCAGCTGTAAAATAAGCTTAACAAAGCGCACAGTCAGGTTTTTTTAGCCCGGCTGTGCGCTTTAGCTTTTGTTAATTTTCAGCCCCCTATTTTGCGTAAAGCTTAGCCACCAGCGCTTGGGCGGTGCGGCGGGCAAAGCTGGGGCGCAAATTTTTAAATCTTTGTTACAATTAGGCTGGCGCTAAAAAAGCAACCGGCTAAATGGGCCGCTGCTTTGCCGGGTTCAGCCGTGTGCTACGGTTATACCGGTAAAAGTAAATTTCGCCGGCAACGGCTCCGATTCGGCTAACCAAAGTTCCGATAGGCCGAACCAAACTGGTCCGGCGCGCTATTTTTAGGCAATTTGCAGCCTAACGGAGGTTTAAATTACATGAATAACTTTGGCTACATTCGGGTTTCCAGCACCGACCAAAACGAGGACCGTCAATTGGCCGCGTTGCACGCGTGCAAAATTCCAAAAAACAATTTGTACTTAGATAGGTAGCCAGCGAGAAGGCTCATTTTTTAACCCCCTAAACGAAAAAATTTCAAAAAATTTTTTGGGAACGAAAAAAGCCGCTGATTTCGTAGTAAAACCAGCGGCTTGATTTGCGGTGCGTTCAGCTGAAAATGGGCAAAAAAATAACGGTCACACAATCCTGACGGACTGTGTAACCGTATTTATATCAGTTGTTTTGCCTACGCTACTGCGTCAACTTCTTATTGGCGCTGTTCTTTAATAGCTGCCTGTGCGGCTGCCAAGCGGGCAATCGGCACGCGGAACGGCGAGCAGGATACATAATCCAAACCGATCTTGTGGCAGAACTCAACAGAGGACGGGTCGCCGCCGTGCTCACCGCAAATACCGCAGTGCATGGTGGGACGAACGCCTTTGCCCAGTTCAACAGCCATTTTCATCAGCTTGCCAACGCCAACCTGGTCTAACTTCGCAAACGGATCGTTCTCGTAGATCTTATTGTCGTAGTAAGAATTTAAGAACTTACCAGCATCGTCACGGCTAAAGCCAAAGGTCATTTGGGTTAAGTCGTTGGTGCCGAAGCAGAAGAACTCAGCCTCTTTGGCAATTTCGTCGGCGGTTAAAGCAGCGCGCGGAATTTCGATCATGGTGCCAACCTCATATTTCAGGTCAATACCGGCGGCCTCAATTTCGGCGTTAGCGGTTGCTACAACAGTGTTTTTAACAAATTTTAGCTCTTTAACTTCGCCAACCAACGGAATCATAATTTCGGGAACAAGGTTCCAATCCGGATGGGCCTTTTTAACATTAATGGCAGCGCGAATAATGGCCTTCGTTTGCATTTTTGCAATTTCGGGGTAGGTTACGGTCAAGCGGCAGCCACGGTGACCCATCATGGGGTTAAACTCGTGTAAAGAGGCAATAATGTTTTTAATTTGCTGAACGGTTTTGCCCTGAGCCTTGGCTAAAGCTTCAATGTCGGCTTCCTCGGTGGGAACAAATTCGTGCAGCGGAGGATCTAAGAACCGGATGGTTACCGGGCAGCCCTCTAAGGCCTCGTAAAGCTTTTCAAAGTCGCCCTGCTGATACGGCATGATCTTATCTAACGCGGCCTCGCGCTCCTCAACGGTGTCGGCACAAATCATCTCGCGGAATGCGGCAATTCTGTCGGCCTCGAAGAACATGTGCTCGGTGCGGCAAAGGCCAATGCCCTCGGCGCCCAGCTCGCGGGCTTTTTTCGCATCGGCCGGGGTATCGGCATTGGTGCGAACCTTTAAGGTGCGGTATTTGTCGGCCCAGGCCATAATGCGGCCGAATTCGCCGGCAATTTCAGCGTCTACGGTAGGAATAATGCCGTCATAAATGTTACCGGTAGAACCGTCAATCGAAATGAAGTCGCCCTCATGGTAGGTTTTGCCGGCCAGTTCAAACTGCTTGTTTTCTTCGTCCATTTTAATGTCGCCGCAGCCGGAAACACAGCAGGTACCCATGCCGCGGGCAACAACGGCCGCATGAGAGGTCATACCGCCGCGAACGGTTAAAATACCCTGCGAGGCTTTCATACCGGTAATGTCCTCCGGAGAGGTTTCTAACCGAACTAAAACAACCTTTTCGCCCTTGGCGTTCCAAGTCTCGGCGTCATCGGCGGTAAATACAATTTTGCCGCAGGCAGCGCCCGGGGAAGCACCTAAGCCCTTACCGGCCGGAACGGCAGCTTTTAAGGCTTTGGCATCAAACTGCGGGTGCAGTAAGGTATCTAAGTTGCGGGGGTCAATCATGGCAACGGCCTCTTTTTCAGAGATCATGCCTTCATCTACTAAGTCACAGGCAATTTTTAAAGCAGCCTGGGCGGTTCTTTTACCGTTACGGGTCTGCAGCATAAACAGCTTGCCGTGCTCAACGGTAAACTCCATGTCCTGCATATCTCTGTAATGGTTCTCTAAGGTTTGGCAAACCTCGGTAAACTGCTTAAAGGCCTCGGGGAACTTTTGCTCCATTTCGGCAATCTTCATAGGAGTACGAACGCCGGCTACAACGTCTTCACCCTGGGCGTTGGTTAAGAACTCACCGAACAGGCCCTTAGCGCCGGTGGCCGGGTCACGCGTGAAGGCAACGCCGGTACCGCAATCGTCACCCATGTTACCAAAGGCCATGGACTGTACGTTAACGGCAGTACCCCAGGAGTAGGGAATGTCGTTATCGCGGCGGTAAACATTGGCGCGGGGGTTGTCCCAAGAACGGAAAACGGCTTTAATAGCGCCCATTAACTGTTCTTTCGGGTCGGTCGGGAAGTCGGAGCCGATCTTGCTCTTGTATTCCTCTTTAAACTGGCGGGCCAGCTCTTTTAGGTCGTCAGCGTCCAGCTCAACATCCTGCGTAACGCCTTTTTTGGCTTTCATTTCGTCAATTAACTGCTCAAAGTATTTTTTACCAACCTCCATAACAACATCGGAGTACATTTGGATAAATCTTCTGTAGCAGTCCCAAGCCCAACGGGGGTTGTTAGACTTTTTGGCAATAACATCTACAACTTCCTCGTTCAAGCCAAGGTTTAAGATGGTGTCCATCATGCCGGGCATGGAAGCGCGGGCACCGGAACGAACGGAAACAAGAAGCGGATTTTCTAAATCGCCGAACTTTTTGCCGGTGATGTTTTCCATCTTCTCAATGTATTCCATGATTTGGGCCTGAATATCATCGTTGATCTTTTGGCCGTCCTCGTAATACTGGGTGCAGGCTTCGGTAGAAATGGTAAAGCCCTGCGGAACCGGCAGGCCCAGGCCTGTCATTTCGGCAAGGTTGGCACCTTTACCGCCGAGCAGCTCACGCATGGAAGCGTTGCCCTCTGAGAACAAATAAACATACTTGTGACTCATGGTTAATAAACCTCCTAAATTTTTGGCGAAAACGCCCTTTATAACTAAAGTATAGTTAGCAATTTATTGTACCATTTTTTGAAAGGGTTTTAAAGGCATTTTTTACAAAAAAAGCATTTTTATACAGTTTGATGTTTGAATAACTTTAAAACGCTGTTCTTTTGTGCAACTTGCCCTTGCATCTCCCGGGCTTCAAACAGCACAAAATCCCCGCCAATGCCGGGGTGCGGCATTGGCGAGGGTTTAAAGGGTTTTAATTAATCGTCCTTTTCCTCTGCGGCGTAAAGGTCAACCAATTTTTCAAGATGTTTGCGTTGGGCCTTGGAATTTTCCACAGCCTTGTCAAACAGCTTTTCGGCGCGCTCCGGGAAGGAACGGGTTAAAGAGGAGTAGCGGGCCTCACCCATAATAAATTCTTTATAATCGGTGGTGGCGGGCTTGCTGTCAATCGTTAGCGGGTTTTTGCCCTGCGCTTTATTCTCGGGGTTAAAGCGGAACATATTCCAGTAGCCGCAATCAACAGCTTTTTTCATTTCCTTCTGGCAGTTTACCATGCCGCCCTTAATGCTGTGCATTTCGCACGGGGCGTAGCCAATAATTAAGGAAGGACCGTTGTAAGCCTCGGCCTCCTTCAATGCCTTTAGGGTTTGGTTCATATCGGCCCCCATGGCAATTTGGGCAACATAGATGTAGCCGTAGGACATGGCAATTTCGGCCAAGCTCTTTTTGGCAATTGCTTTACCGGCAGCGGCAAACTGTGCTACCTGGCCAATTTGCGAAGCCTTAGAGGCCTGACCGCCGGTGTTGGAGTAAACCTCGGTATCGAATACCATAATGTTTACATTGTTGCCGGAGGCTAAAACATGGTCTACGCCGCCAAAGCCAATATCGTAGGCCCAGCCGTCGCCGCCAAAGATCCAAACAGATTTTTTGGAGAGGTACTCTTTATTCTCGCAAATATCCTTGCAAAGGTCGCACTTTTCGGCGTTGGCAGAAATAGCGGCAACCAAAGCGTCGGCAGCGGCGCCGTTTGTTTTGCCGTCCTCATAAGTGGCCAAATAGTTTTCGGCAGCGGTTTTTACCTCGGCGGTAGCCTTGTCGGAAACAGCAATTTGCTCTACTTCGGCCTTTAAGCGCTCGCGAATGGCGTTTTGGCCAAGGTACATGCCAAGGCCGTGCTCGGCATTATCCTCAAACAAGGAGTTGGCCCAAGCAGGACCGTGGCCGGCAGCGTCGGTGGTGTAGGGGGAGGTTGCAGCCGGGCCGCCCCAAATAGAGGAACAACCGGTGGCGTTGGAAACATACATTCTGTCGCCAAACAGCTGGGTAATTAAGCGGGCGTAAGAGGTTTCGGCACAACCTGCGCAGGAGCCGGAGAACTCTAACAACGGCTTTTTGTACTGGCTGCTGATAACGGTGGCGTCGGTAGCAACCTCGGGCTTTTCGGCAACCTTTTCTACGCAGTAATCAAACACTTCCTGCTGTGCGTCTTGCGATTCGCGGGCCACCATTTTTAAGGAGTTGGTGGGGCAAACGCCAATACATACGCCGCAGCCCATGCAGTCCATAGGAGATACTGCTAAGGTGTATTGATATTCGGTTTTAACAATGGGTTTAGGTGCCAGCTTGGTGGCAGCCGGAGCAGCCTCGGCCTCGGCCTTGGTTAGGGCAAAGGGGCGAATGGTTGCGTGCGGGCAAACAAACGCGCACTTGTTACATTTTGCGCAGGTTACAGGGTTCCACTCGGGAACGGTAACGGCAACGCCGCGTTTTTCGTAAGCGGAAGCGCCTTGCTCAAAGGTACCGTCGGCGTGGTCTACAAAGGCCGAAACCGGCAAAGAGTCGCCATCCATTTTGCCAACCGGCTTCATAATGGTGTCTACCATTTTAATCAGCTTGGCCGGGCCGTTTTCGGTAGCGGCAACCGGGGCGTCCTCAGCGGTAGCCCAATCGGCCGGAACCTCAATTTTCTTAAAGGCGGTGGCGCCAAGGTCAATGGCCTTCCAGTTCATTTCTACAATGTCTTTACCCTTTTTCATGTAAGAAATTTCAGCTTTTTCTTTCATGAATTTAATGGCGTCGTCAATAGGCAGAACCTTTGCCAAAGCAAAGAAAGCAGATTGCAGAATGGTGTTGGTGCGCTTGCCCATGCCAATTTCTACGGCAAGGTCAATGGCGTTAACGGTGTAAAGCTGAATGTTGTTTTTGGCAATGTAACGCTTGGCTTCGGCCGGCATGTGGGTGTTCAGCTCGTCGGCCGACCACTGGCAGTTAATTAAGAAAGTGCCGCCCGGCTTAACATCGTTAACCATTTTGTAGCCCTTAATAACGTAAGAGGGGTTGTGGCAGGCAACAAAATCGGCTTTGTTAATGTAGTAGGGGCTCTTAATGGGCTGATCGCCGAAACGCAGGTGCGAAACGGTAATACCGCCGGTTTTTTTAGAGTCGTACTGGAAGTAGGCTTGTACATACTTGTCGGTGTGGTCGCCAATAATTTTAATGGAGTTTTTGTTGGCGCCAACCGTACCGTCGCCGCCCAAGCCCCAGAATTTACATTCAATGGTGCCCTCGGCCGCGGTGTTCGGGGCAGCCTCCTCCGGCAGGGAAAGGTTGGTAACATCATCGGTAATACCAATGGTGAACTGGTGCTTCGGAGCGTCCTTAGCCAGCTCTTTGTAAACGGCAAATACGCTGGCGGGCGGAGTATCCTTAGAGCCTAAGCCGTAGCGGCCGCCAATAACGGTGTCAATCTTACGGCCGGTGGCAGCTAAAGCGGCTACGGTATCTAAGTACAGCGGCTCGCCCAATGCGCCCGGCTCTTTGGTACGGTCTAACACCGCAATTTTTTTAACGGTTGCCGGAATGGCAGCGGCAAATTTTTCGGCCGAGAAGGGGCGGTACAGGCGAACCTTAACCAAACCAACCTTTTCGCCTTTAGCGGTTAAGTAATCAATAACCTCTTCGGCAACATCGCAAATGGAGCCCATGGCTACAATAACGCGCTCGGCGTCCGGCGCACCGTAGTAGTTAAAGAGCTTGTAGTCGGTCCCGATCTTTTCGTTGACTTTATCCATGTACTTTTCTACAATCTCGGGAATGGCGTCGTAGTATTTGTTGCAGGCCTCACGGTGCTGGAAGAAAATATCGCCGTTTTCGTGGGAGCCGCGCATTACCGGGCGCTCCGGGTTTAACGCGCGTTTGCGGAACGCTTCAACGGCGTCCATATTGCACATTTCTTTTAAATCGTCATAATCCCAAACCGCAATTTTTTGGATCTCGTGCGAGGTGCGGAAACCGTCAAAAAAGTTAATAAACGGTACGCGCCCTTCAATAGAGGCCAAGTGGGCAACGGCGCCCAGGTCCATAACCTCCTGCGGGTTGGTTTCGGCCAGCATGGCAAAACCGGTTTGGCGGCAGGCGTAAACGTCGGAGTGATCGCCAAAAATGTTTAATGCGTGCGAGGCAACGCAGCGTGCCGAAACGTGGAACACGCAGGGCAGCAGTTCGCCGGCGATTTTGTACATATTGGGGATCATTAGCAGTAAGCCCTGAGAGGCGGTGTAGGTGGTTGTTAACGCACCGGCGGCTAACGAGCCGTGTACGGTACCGGAGGCACCGGCCTCGGACTGCATTTCAACAACCTTTACCTTGGTGCCAAAAATGTTTTTAAGGCCTTTAGCAGACCACTGATCTACATAGTCGGCCATTGGGCTGGAAGGGGTGATGGGGTAAATACCGGCAACTTCGGTAAACGCGTAGGAAACGTGCGCAGCTGCGTTGTTACCATCCATCGTTTTCATTTTTCTTGCCATGAATGATTTTCCTCCTTAATTTATAAAGCTGAAGGCTCAGCTTATTTCAGATAGGTTGGCGGGTGTACCGCAAGCACAGTGCCTTTGGTCACAATAACCCATCTAACTACCATAACATATATAATACCATGAATTTGCCGCCGTGTAAATAGTTATTTTGCGGAAAAATAAAATTTTCGCGCGGTTTTTCGGCGGTTCGGCACATTGCGGCAAGCTGCCGAAAACAGTTTAAAAATCATTTACAGTTTAGAAATGTTTTTCGTAACATATTGTTGCAATGTTTTGTATAATAATAATCAGCGGCGGAAAACCACCGCATCTTAAAAATAAAAGGGGTGAAAGTTTTATGAATGAAAATTCTTGCGTTTTGGCATTGATCACTGCGCAAAGCAGCTGCGCAAGGATTATTAAAACCGCAAAGGAATACGCTGACCGCTTTGGCTGCGCGCTGGATGTTTTAACCGTTCAGCCCCTAAAGGCCGACGCCAAGCAGCGTTCTAAAGATATGCTTTGTTTAACGGCCCTTGCCAAAGAGCAAAAGGTAAATATTCGCATTGCTTACAGCAACAAGCCGGTTCACGCTATTGCGGCCGAGGTAAAGCAATCGGCCCCGGTTCATGTGTTTATTGGCCAAAGCGGCGAAAAGGCAACGGTGAACGAGCACCTGTTTGCCCCGTTTGGGCTGCCGGTTTCGGTGGTTGGCACCAACGGCGTTATTTACACGCTGCCGGCTCTGGCCTTAGCGCAGGATCGGGCGTAATTTAATTTTCAGTGCTGATGTCCATGTTTTTTCATGTTTCTCTTCTTTATTCAAGGGTCGGTTGCGTTTTGCAGCCGGCTCTTGAACTTTTAACCGCCTAATCATTATTTAAAATCTACCGCGGCTACAACGGTAACGGGTAAAAGTTTTAAGCGGACGGGGCAGGGCTGGGTTGCCCGTTTTAGCTGCGGCAGCAAGCGCCAAAAAAAATATTTTTAAAATTTTAAAAATAGGGCTTGACAAAGCAAATAAATTTGCTATAATAATAACAGTAACTATTACTGTTAAGGAGAAATTTACCGTGCAACGCTATTCCCGCCAGCGCGAGGCCATTTTGCAAAGCCTGCGCAGCGTAACCAGCCACCCAACTGCGGCGCAGCTGTGCGATATGGTTCGTCAAACGGTGCCGAACATTAGCTTAGGCACGGTGTACCGCAACCTTTCGGAGCTTACAGCCGCCGGCGAAATTTTGTGCTTTAAAACCAACGACGGCAGCGAGCATTACGACGGCAACGCTCTGCGGCACCCGCATTTGGTTTGCTGGCAGTGCCGCAGAATTTTAGACCTTACCGAGCAAAACGGTCAGGCGCTGCTGCAAAGCTACCAGACAGGCTGCAACCACCAACTGCAGGATTATTTACTGATTTTTTACGGACTATGCGCCGACTGTAAAACCAAAACACAGCCCGGTTCATAAATAAATTTTTGGAGGATTTTTAAAATGAAAAAGTTTGTTTGTTTAGTATGTGGCTACACTTATACCGGCGACGCAGCGCCGGAGGAATGTCCGGTATGTCATGCGCCGGCCTCAAAATTTGTTGAGCAGAGCGGGGAGCAAAGCTGGGCCGCCGAGCATGTAATTGGCGTTGCCAAGGGTGTTGATAACCGCATTGTTGAGGGCCTGCGGGAGAATTTTAACGGCGAATGTACCGAGGTTGGCATGTACCTGGCAATGGCCCGTGCCGCCCACCGCGAGGGCTACCCCGAAATTGGCCTTTACTGGGAAAAGGCCGCGTTTGAAGAGGCTGAGCACGCCGCAAAATTTGCCGAAATGCTGGGCGAGGTTGTTTCGGCCAGCACCAAAGAGAATTTAAAAGCCCGTGTAGACGCTGAAAATGGCGCTACCAAAGGCAAAACCGAATTAGCTAAGCTGGCCAAAGAACTGGGGCTGGACGCCATTCACGACACTGTGCATGAAATGGCCCGCGACGAAGCCCGGCACGGCAAGGCTTTTGAAGGACTTTTAAAGAGATATTTTAAATAATGATAAAACACAAAAACCGCCTAAAAGGCGGTTTTTGTTGCAATATATGACATAATATGATATAATTCTTTTGGAATAAGGTAAACCTTAAACGGTAGGCGGTTAGCCCTTTGATTTTCAGAGGGCATTTGCCCTCTTAATATTAAGGGGGTGATGCTGTGAAACAGGAAACTTTTATCATAATTCTTATGGTACGTGTAATAGGTTACATATTAAGCATAAAAAAATAACCGCCCAACCCTCACAAAGTTTAGCGGTTATCAGTTAAACAGAGGCTAACCGTCTATCGGTTTGCCTTATTTCACTTATATTATAACATATTATTTTGTTTTGTCAAGATTTGAGGTGATAGAATGAAAATTTTCAAATCTAAAACACATTTAATTGGTTTTGTTTTAATTGTTGTATATTGTATATTGAATATTCTAAGCGTATTTATTACAACTCTAAAGTTTTCTAATATAACTAAAACTTTTGTGTCCTTGATTCCGATATTTTTGATACTGTGTTATTTATTTTTTGTAGACAAAACATTTAAATTTAAGAAATATATGTTTCCGTTAGCATTTGGTATAATCGTTTGTAAAAATTTATACTATGTTGTTGCTTCTATTGTTGGCACACCGAAAAACTTGTATTTTGAAGAAAAAATTATAACTCTATTTGCTATTTCTTTGTTTTTATTATTATTTAATATCTTATGTTTTATTGGTACTTTATTTAACTTTAGATTTTCAATATTTTTAAGGACAGGATGTATTGGTTATATATCAACTATTTTTATAATGCAAATTTATGAATTTATTGCACTTGGCGAAATTGACTATATAAATTCTATACCAAAAGAGATGTTACCTATAAGTATAATTTCTTTGATAAAGTACTTATCTATAATACTTTTTTACACAGGAATTTTTATTTTTACAACTAATAAAAAGAACTTGGATTTTGTGTGACAAAAGTGTGATTTTTGAAAACAGAATCAAAAAGTCCTTCATTTAAACAGTTTTTGAGTGTAGTTTCAGGACGAGGCTCGTCATGGTAAGGCTTTTGAGGGCCTCTTAAATCGGTATTTTAAATAAGCGTATTTAAAAACAACAGTTTTAATAAAACAGCGCCAAAGCGGTATGAGAATTTTCTCATACCGCTTTGGCTTTTGGAAATTTAGCTTTGGTTTAGGCTTTAAAGTTGCTCTTGCGGGTAGGAACCCAAACCGCTGCCTTGCCGTAGTTTGCGTTTTAACGGTTGTAAGCCGGCGGGCAATGTGGCATACTGAAAACTGAAGAAAGATGGGCCTAATAAGGTAGGCGGTTCGTCCTCTCCAGTAAGGGGGGCGCTTTTTGCCCTCTGTGAAAGGGGGCGGTGCTGATAATTACATATAGTGAGTTGTTTTTACTTCTGACTTTAATTGTTTCTGTTATAGCACATGTTATTGATATAACAAAAAAGAAATAACCGCCCTGCTCCGTTAAGTTAGGCGATTATTTCTTAACCTAATTGGACAAACCGTTTATCGGGTTTGCCTTGTTTCATTACCGTTATAATATCTTTTAAATTTTTGTCAAGCACCTAAGGGGGGCTTTGTTTTTTGCGGGGCGGCAAAGGCGTTTTAGCCAAAGGCTGCCGGGTTGCGCGCTACGCCAAAAAGGCTAAAGTTTGCTAAGTTAAAGCTTGCTTTTTAAACGGCGGCGTCGGGCTCAATTTCAGCCGAAATAAGGTTGTAGCCAAAGGCTGAGCCGCTGTTCTCAACAAAAACGGAGGAAACCGTTTTTGTGTAGGCGGTTCCGTCATGGGGAGCCACCGTCATTTGCGAGGTAACCTCAAACCCGCCGTCAACCGCTTTTACGGTTAAAATTTTGTGCGTTAAACGGGCGTAGCCCTGCGGAATTACGGCAACATAGTTGTTGTTTACATGAAAGCCGGTAGCGGTAAGGTCTACCGTGCGGCCGTACATATTGGTTATAAAGCCTAAAAGCAAATCACTGCTTAAAGCGTCATCCTCTACACGGTCGGCCAAGGCTACCATAGCGCCCTTTACCAGGACGGTGTCGTTCTCAAAATCGGTGCCAAAAAGCTGGTTGTTGTTTAACATGGTAGTAAAACGGGCTTTTTGGGCGGCGGTAACCGTTGCAGCAGGGGCGACGGCCGTTTTTTGCGAGTAAGAGGCACTGACGGAAACAGTTAAAGAAACAGCAATGACCAACAGCAGCCCTAATACAGAAAAAAGTTTTTTCACGGCGCAAACACTCCTCACTTACGGTATGTGTTTATTATATTCTATTTTTTCTAAAAAGTCTTTTCAATTCGTTTACAGTTCGATGTCAAATTGGTGACAAAAAATTACAAAATGACACCACTGTGCAAGGCCGGAATATCGCCGTAAAAAAAACTGGACTTTTTTGCAAAATTATAGTATAATATTTTTTAAAGTGTTGTCGGTGTTCGGCAACCGCTTATTTCAATCCTGCAAGGGGAGGAATTTAACCCAATGAAACTTTTTAAAAAACTGTTGGCAATGGGCCTGTGCGCCGCGCTGGTGCTTTCTATGGTCGGCTGCCACAAAAAAAATGAAACGGCCCTTACCATTGACGGCGTAAAAATTACATCGGCTTTGTACCTTTCGGCGTTGTTTGAGTGCGACACCGAAGCCCGCACCAAGGTAGATGAATCCAAGAAGTCGTCCAGCTCCAGCTCTTCCGCGGCGGCAACCTCGTCCGAAACCGATTATTTAGCGGAAAAAATTGACGGACAGGATTACTCTGACTATGTAAAAGCACAGGCTTTGCAGCGCTGCAAGGAGTATGCCTTTTACCAAAAAATGATTGACGGGGGCAAATTAAAGCTAACCGATGAGGAGATCTCGCAGGCTAACAGCACGGCCGATTATTACTGGAGTTATTACAGCAGCTACTACGAGCCCAACGGCGTTTCGAAAGAAACCTACAAAAAAGCGCTGCTTTACAGCTATTATTCCAACGCCTACTTTAAATCTATTTACGGGGCCGGCGGGGAAAAGGAAGTTGACAGCGCAACCATCTCTAAAACCTTAGACGAAAAATATGTTTTGGCGGATGTTTTAACCAAAACCTATGAGGACGGCGCAACCGACAGCACCAAGGCTGCCTTAAAAAAGACCTTTGAGGGCTATGTAACCCGGCTGAAAAAGGGCGAGGCCTTTAAAAAGATTTACGAAGAGGTAAACGGTGCCGTTACGGCCGACGCCAGCAAGGGCACCGAAAAACCGCAGGATTCGTTAGCGAAGACCTTAGGCGCCTCGGACACCAGCAACGCCAGCGAGGATTTTGACACTGTAAAGGCTATGAAGCTGGGCGATGTTAAGCTGGTTGAAAACACCTCCGGCCTTACCATTTATGTTCGGAAAGACATTTTGGCCGACAAATATTACCTAAACACCATGACCGACTCGGTGCTTTATTTACTAAAGCAGGAGGAGTTTGAAAAAACGGTAAAGGAAAAAACCGCCAACCTGAAGGTAGAGGAAAACGGCTTTGCCATGGGCCAGTTAAAGGTTAAGAATTTAGAGTATCCCTCGCAGCAGCAGGGCACAACCGACGCCGCCGCTACTACAACCACCGAGCAGTAAGTTAAGGGGCTTACAAAATGAACAAAACAGTTTTTGCAACAGGCAAGGCAAACTATGCAACCATTTTGCAAAATGCTGTATACAAGAACGCACTGGCCGGCGGGGGGCACCTTAACGCTCTCCGCCGGTTTGTACTATTCCGGCAGCGTAGAATTAAAAAGCAACGGTTGCCTTTGCTTAGAGCCCAAGCAGGTTTTAAGCAACAAGCCAAAGCCCTTTGAACCGGGCGGCTAAAAGTGTTTTTTGCGGGGGGTGTTTTACAAAAGCAACAAACAAAAAAGAGCCGTTATTTTGCCCTTTTAGGCGGGTTCGGCTGCGTGCGCCATGGTTAGGCCGGCAAGAGTGGACCCCGCCGGTTTACACCGGGATTATGCCAAACAGAGAAAGGTAGCTGTTTAGCCCGGTGGTAACAATAATAAGGTAGGCTACATAAATGCAAAGCATTAAAACGCCCTGCCAGCGGCAGAATTTTTTTTGAATAATGGTGGGAACGGTTGCCAGCAGCGAGACTAAAATGGCAACGGGAAAATCTAAGTAAATATTTTGGGCCGAAACCGGCAGCTGCCCGCCGTAAATAAAGGAACAGACGGCTAAAATTAAAGTGGTATCTATTACATTTGCGCCAATAACATTGCCTACCGACATAGCCGTTTGCTTTTTTACAATAGCGGTAATGGCGGTTACCAGCTCGGGCAGGGAGGTGCCAATAGCCACAATAGTTACGCCAATAATGGCCTGAGAAACGCCCCAGGAGGCCGCAATTTTGCTGCCGTTATCTACCAATAGCTGGGATCCGATTACAATGCCGGCCGCCCCGGCAACAACCCGCAAAAGGTTTAACAGCACCGACTTTTTATCGGTTGCCGGCTGTTCGGCTGCCTGCTCGGCTTTTCCGCCCTTGGCCGAGCGAATATTTTCAAAAATATAAAGCGCAAAAATAAGTAGCAGCACCACCGCGCCAAAAATAGAAAAGGAACCCCCGCGAGAGAGCAAAAACAGCGCCACAACGGCCGCTACCAGCAGCAGGGCCTTGGGGGCAAACTCTTTTGTTTTTACAGCCAGCGGCATAAAAATAATGCTAATGGCTAAAATCATGGCGGTGTTGCAAATTACCGAGCCAATACCGTTGCCAATGGCCATGCCAACCTTATCCTGCGAGGCGGCAAGGTAGTTGCCAACGCCGCCGGTTAAAATTTGGTGCCCCTCAACGGCGGCAATGGTAGAAACAATAATTTCCGGCAGGGTGGTTGCAAGGCTAATAACGGTGGCCCCAATAATAAATTTGGGTATTTTGGTAACCTCCGCTACCCAAACGGCGCCGTCTACAAACCAGTCGCCCCCTTTTACAATCAACACAATTCCAATCGCAAACAGCAGGTACATTAAAACGGTTTCCATGTAGGTTCCTCCAAAAAATATTTTGCCGCAAAGTCCAAAAGCAAAAATGGCAATAAAAAAGTGCATAGCATTGCAGCCATACACAAAAAGCAGACTGCATGCGCCAAAAAAGCGCATGAGTCTTGTTAATTAAGGCATGCCAGGCTTTGCGGCCAGCGTGTTGACATACCGCGCTAAAAAAAGCACCAACTACTCCCTCATACCACCGCATTTTAACACGGCGCGGGGTAAAAGTCAAGCGTAATTGCCGGTAAAGCCAAAATTTTTAAGGCTTAACCCCGTGGGCTTTAAAAGGGCGTTTGCCGCCTTTAAGCTACACTCGGTTTTGGCGGCGCTTTGCTTAGCAAAATCGGCCTGGGTAATTTTTGGGGTAGATTTAGAGTAAAAATCGGTAAAAGTAATTTGCTGTGCGGTAACGCCGCTGTTTTTATTTATTTCAAAGTGGGCGGCGGTGTTGCTCGGGGCGTGGCCGTTTACAGTGGTGTAATCGCCTACGCTGTAATAAACGCTGCAGCTGCCGGCGGCCGAAACAGTAAGGCTTAGGTTTTCAAAGGGCTGCTCGCTGTAATAAGCAATTTCAAACTCGTTGGGGTAGCGGTTGTCGTAGGTAATGCTGAATCCGCCAATTTCCCGTCCTAAATAATAGCCTTGGGAATTGCCGGTTTGATTGCCGTGTTTTTTAAGCCAAAGGCCTAAGGCCTTGTAAAGGTTGCCACTGGGGTTAATTTTGCCGCAGCGGCTGCAAAGGTCGTTGGCGTAAGCGTGCCCGGCGCTGCAGTTTGCAGCAACGCTTTGGGCCGAAGAAGGGCTGCCGGGTTGGCTTTTGGCTGGGGCGGAACTGCTTTTGGCGCGTGCCGTGGCGGAGCTGCTTTTGCCCGGGGCTTGCCCGGCGGGGCTGTTTTTACTTTGTGCCGGGTTGGCCAAGCTGTTAGCGGCTTTAGATTCGGCCGGCAAGCTACCGGTTAAACTTTCAACCTGGCTTGCCGCAGTGCCTCCGGGTTGGTTGGCACTTGCCGCAGCCGCTGCGGCAGAGCTTAGCTCGGTTGGGCTGCCGGCCGTATTTTGGCTGCAGCCGGCACACAAAACAGCTGAGCTGCAAAGCGCTAAGGCTAAGACCTTTTGAGCGGATTGTAAAAGCATAACTTCACCCTTAAAACAAAACAATAAATTGTAAAATGGTTTAAAAAAGTAAAAGCCGCCAAGGCGACTTTTTGGAGCAGGGTACGGGAGTCGAACCCGCCTCATCTGGTTGGGAACCAGAAGTACTACCGATATACTAACCCTGCATATATTTTTAAGTGCCTTAAAAGTATAACACAATTTTTGCCGTATTGCAAGTACAAAATTAAAGTTTTTAAAAATGAGCGTAAAAAAGCCCGCAGCGGTAAGGCGTGCCCAAAAAGTTCAACACTTTTAAATGGCGCAAATTGCTGCTGCGGAGTTTTAATTAGGCTTTTGTTGCCTGGCTGTTTGTTTTACCGGCTTAGGGGCGGCAAAGCGGTTGCCCGGTAAGCCGGTTAAGCTTTGGCCGCCCGGTTGGCGTGTTGGGCTAAAAAAGCTGCGCGGTTGCGCGTTTTAAGCTTTACGGCCAGTGCCAAAACGGAGGAAAGGGGTAAAAACCGGCTCAAAACAGCTTTATTTGTGCTCGTTTAACCAAGCTTCGGCCTTGGCTTTAGAAACCGACTTAATATTCTCCTGCGGGTAGGCAGAGTCGCTGCCGCCGTTTACATAAAGAAAATACAAGCCGTTCGGCGTTTGGTACAAGGTCTCCTCAAAACCGGCCGGATCACCAAAAGTGCCTTGGGTGTAAGACTGGATCAAGGTAGCTGTTTCAGTGTCATACTCACGCTTGCAAATAACTTTTTTCATCAAAAACGCTCCTTTTGTAAAAATTAGCAAGGTATCGGTTCGGGTTTACCCCTGTTTGTCTAAGGTGGAAAACGCACTCAATACCAAGGTTGCTCTTATTATCATAACAGAAAATCAGCCAAAATGCTATATACAAATAGTAGAAAAAGTTTAACCAATTGTTGAATGATTTGGTATAACTAAACAGTGGAGGCGGCACAAAAATAAAGATATTTCGCCCAGTTTCTTGACAAATTGTTAGGGAGTTGTTATACTTAAAACAGACGCTGTAAAAGCAATAAAACGGCACGCCGGTGATATTGGCAAAATTTTATTTTACCGCATTGGCAGCCGGTTGATTTTCTGGCCCTTCGAACGCCCTTTTGCAGCCCAATTTGTTTTGAAACGGAGTGTTTTTTGTTATGTCTTTAAAAGAAAACTGGAAAGAAACAGGCGAAAGCCTAGGTAAGGCGTTTATCAGCCTGGGCAAAACCTTGGTTCGCACCGTTTGTGCCGGCGTAAAAAAAGCCGAGGCTTGGGCAAATGAGGACGCCCCGAAAGCCCAGCCGACCCCCAATGTGCAAAACCCGGCCGAACCGGCTAAAAAGGGCTCTGCCCAACAGGACAAGGCGCCCCAAGAGGAACCGACGAAGCAGAATTAAAAAAATAACACCACCCCGTTGCCAAGGCTTTTGGGGTGGCTTTTTGTAGGGGGGATTTTTTGCCGGCCGAAAATTACAACCTGCCGGGGTACATAACCGCCGTAATGCAGCGCTTGCAGGCAAACGGTTTTGAGGTTTATGTGGTGGGCGGCGCCGTGCGGGATTTATTACTGCACAAAACGCCGTTGGATTACGATTTAACCACCAACGCCCTGCCCGAACAGATGATAGAAATTTTTAACGACCGCAAGCTGGTGCTTACCGGCTTAAAGCATGGCACCGTAACGGTAATTGAGCAGCATTGCCCGGTTGAAATTACCACCTACCGGGTAGACGGCCGTTATACCGACAACCGCCACCCCGATAGCGTGCAGTTTACGCCGGACATTAAAAAAGATCTTGCCCGGCGAGATTTTACGGTTAACGCCATGTGCTACCAAAGCGGCACCGGCGTTTTAGACCCGTTTGGCGGCCGGCAGGATCTGGCTGCCGGCATTTTACGCACGGTAGGGGAGCCGGATCGCCGTTTTAAAGAGGATGCGCTGCGCATTTTGCGGGCGCTGCGCTTTGCCGCAACCCTGGGCTTTTGTTTGCAGCAGCAAACCGAAACCGCTGTGTTCAGCCAGGCCATTTTGCTGCGTGCCGTTTCGCGCGAGCGCATTTTGGCCGAGCTGAAAAAGTTGCTGCTGGGCAAATTTGCCGCGCCGGTTTTAACCAATTATTTGTATGTGCTGCTGTGCGCTGAGCCGGCTTTGGCGGCGGTAATTGGCCGGGGGAGCGACCCGGTAAGCTTTTTAGAGGTTGACCGCTGCCCGGCGGTACTGCCGCTGCGTGTTGCCGCCTTTTTTGCCTGCTTAGGCCGGGCCAACCAAGACTTAAACGCCTTACCAAAACTGGAGACCGCTGACTTGGGCCGGCTTTGCAGGGGCCCGAGCGAAAGCGCCCTGCCCCTTTGCCAAAACGCGGCTGCGGCCATGCAGACCCTGCGGTTTGACCGCAAAACAACCCAAACGGTTTTAAATTTGCTGCGCCTGCTTTTTTTAAAAACGCCGCAGACCGAAAGTGATTATTACGCCCTGTGCGGCTTTTTTGGACCAAAGCTTACTGCCGACGCCTGCCACTTAAAGGCAGCCTTTTACGGCAACACGGCCGAAATTAAGGCTTTTGAGGACGCCTGCAGCCGCTGCCTTGCCGGCTGCTGCACCGTGGCGCAGTTAAACGTTACCGGCGGGCAGCTTAAAGCCCTGGGCCTTTCGGGCAAAGCGGTTGGCCGGGCTTTAAACGGGCTGCTGCTTGCCGTGCAGCGGCAGCAATGCCCCAACGAGCAAGGGGCGCTGCTGCGCTTTGCTAACGAAAATTTTGTAGACCGACCTAAAGGGTAAAGCGCATAATCCCCCGTTGGTCTACATTGAAATTGGCGGGGCTGGCCGCTGTGTGGCATTGTTGGCTTTAAGGCCAGCGAAGCTTAAACACCAAACGGCTTTAACGGTTTTTTTATTCTCGCAGCCTTACGCAAAATTTTTTGCCGGCGTTTTGTTTTATAAATACGGTAAACAAAAAACAGAACCAATAAGTAAAAAACGCCGTTATTTTGCCCCTTTGGGTGGGCTGAACGGCCTGTGCTGCGGCTTTATTGGCAAAACTAATTTTAAAAAACAAAAAGTCGGAGCGGAAGTTTAATATTCCGCTCCGGCTTTTAATTTTTGCCTAATGTAACTAAAAACGGCGTCCTCCCCCTGCTCGGCCAAAAGATTTAACATTTTTTCTAACTCGGCAGAGGTTTCGGGGTGAATAAAACGGGTGGCCTTGCCCCGCAAAAAATAGCTTAAAGGGTGCCCCGGGTTGTAGGCCTTGCCCTGGTAAATTTTGCTGGCGGCTAAGCGGTCGCAAAACATTTCGGCCACAAAGCAAAACGGCATTTTAACCGGGCTTACCTTTTTAGTTTTGGGGTTGTAGTCGGTCCAATACTCAAAATGGTGGCGATTGCGCCCTTTGTGGTGCAGCCAGGCGGGGGAATAGCCCAGCTGCTCGCGTTCGGCCTCGTTCGGGCTGCGGGTGCCTTGGTAATTTTTTGCACCGGGCCAAAATTCGGTAGGGCTGTATTTAGAAAGGTCGTGCCGCAGGCCCTGCCAGCCAATACCGGCTTTAAAGCAGTGGTAAATAACCAAATGGCGGTGCCGGGTAATGGTTTTAAAATGCTTTATTGGGTGCAAAGCGGTAACACCTCGCTTAAATTCAGGGTCTTGCCGTTTAAAACAGCGTGCTGCAGTTCGTTTTGCTCGTTATAGCAAAGCTTTAACGAAAAAAACGGCACGCGTTTTTCCAAAAGCTTTAAAAAAATAAGGTCGCCCACCCAAATGGGTAAATTTTTAAGCTCGGTTTTGGGCACCCATTTTAACTCGCCCTCGTTGCAGGGGTGCAGGGTGCCGGTAAAACGGTTGCACCAAAACAGGTGCATATACTCGGTGCCATACCGTGTTGAAACAAAGGTAACAATGCCGCGATATTCGGGGTTTTGCAGGGTCAGGCCGGTTTCCTCCAGCGTTTCGCGCAGGGCGCAATCCTCCGGGCTTTCGCCTTCCTCAAATTTTCCGCCAATACCGATCCATTTATCCTTGTTCATATCCTGCTGCTTTTTTACCCGGTGCAGCATAAGGTAGCAGCCGTTTTGTTCTATGTGGCAAAGGGTGGTGTTTTTCATAAATACTCTCCGTCCTCGGTGTTTTGGGCCAAAACCAGCCGCGCAATTGCAATAACATCCTTGTAGCTTAAAATTTCGCTGCACCGGCGCCGCAAAGCGGCGGCATTTTTTAGCCCTTTTATGTACCAGGCGGTATGCTTGCGCGCCTCCAGCACGGCGTTGTGCGGGTCTTTGTATTGCATCATCAATTCCACCTGCCGCAGCATATCGCTCATTTTTTTGGTAAGCGGCGGTTCCGGCAGCGGGGTTTCGTGCTGCAGCAGGGCATTAATTTGGCTAAAAAGCCAAGGCCGCCCCATGGCGCCCCGCCCTACCATAACAAGGTCGCAGCCGGTGCGCTCCAGCATGGCGGCGGCGTCGGCCGCGGTAGCAATATCGCCATTGGCAATTACCGGAATAGAAACTGCCTTTTTAACGGCGGCAATGGCCTGGTAGTTTATGCCGGGGGCGTACATTTGCTGGCGGGTGCGCCCGTGCACCGTAACGGCGGCCGCGCCGTTTTGCTCAGCAATTTTGGCCAGCGTTACGCAATTTTCACTGCCCTCGTCCCACCCGGTTCGCATTTTTACGGTAACCGGCAGGCTTACGGCGTTTACAACGGCTTTAATAATTTCGCCGGCTTTTTTAGGGTTTTGCATTAAAGCGGAGCCCCCGCCGTTTTTAACAACCTTTGGGGCCGGGCAGCCCATGTTTAAATCTAAAAAATCGGGGTCAAAGCTTTCGGCAATGCAAGCCGCTTCGGCCATGGTTGCCGGGTCGGCGCCAAAAAGCTGAGTGCCCATGGGGCGCTGCGCCGTGCTGCAGCTTAGCAGCTGCTTAGATTTATTATCGCCCAAACTAACGCCCTTGGCGCTGGTTAGCTCCCCAACGCAAAAGGCGGCCCCGTAGGCCATGCACATTTCCCGCATGGCGCGGTCGGCAACCCCGGCCATAGGCGCCAGCGCCGCAAAGCCGTGTATTTCAAGGTCTTTTATTTTCAAGGCTACACATCCCATCGTCATGCAATCAATTGGTTATTAAAGCCGGGTTAGGCTGGCGGGTTCGGCTGCCGGCGCCATGGTTAAGAGTCATCGGCAATGGCGGCTTGCATGAGCTCCGCATTGTAATCAAATAAATCGTCTCTGCGGTTTTCGTAATCAAACAGCAGGTTGTACTGCACCTTTTCGTAATTGCTTAGCAGGGTAGAATACTCGCTTTGCTCATGGTGTAGGTAATAGTTTCCGTTTTTATCAATATACCCTACATTATCTATTACCGGAATTTGCTTATAAAGGTTGTAAAGGTAGGTTTGGTAGCTGCTCATTGGCAGGCCGGCAACGCTGGCTACCAGGGTAGAAAGGTAGTTTACGCTAATTTTTTCCACATAGGTGCTGCCAATGTTGTAGTTTGCCCAAATAACAAAGGGTGTTACATAGCGCTTTTGCTCCTCCTCTACCGTTAAATCGTCTACGCTTTTACCCATAACATCTTCAATAAATTCGGTTTCAATTCCGGGCTGGTGGTCGCCAAACATACAAATAACGGTAGGCTCGTCTACGGTAGAAAAATATTCAATCAACTCTTTAAACGCATCGTCGCTTTTTTTAATCAGTGAAAGGTAGGCGTTGGTTTTTGGGTATTCCCCGCCCGGGGAGGTAACATAAACATCCTGCTGAAAGTTAGAGCAGGTGGTGGTGTACCCGCCGTGATTTTGCATGGTAATGTTAAACGCAAAATACGGCTTGGTGGGATTGCTGTTTTTATAGTTGTTTATCATGGCGCGGTAATCGTAAGAATCGCTAATGTATTGGCGGATCATCATGCCCTGGTCGGGGTATTTTTCCTCGATCATTTGGTTTAAATATTCAACATCATACCCGCTGTTTTGGTACTCCCGCATAATAGACATAGGCACAAATGCCCCTAAGGAGTGAAAATTGCTAAACCCAAAAAGGTCGTACACCGTGGTGCGGTTCCAGCCGCTGCCGTAGTAGGGGTGAATGGCGCGGGTGGTGTAGCCCTGGTTGGTAACGGTAGAAACCAAAGAGGGCATGGCGTATTTTACATAGCTCATATACGCGTTGCTGCCGGACGGCAAAAACGAGGTGGAGCAGCCGGTTAAAAATTCAAACTCGGTGTTCGAGGTACCGGCCCCGTTTACGGGAACATACAAATTTCCCTTAACCGTGTTTTCGGTTAGGCTGTTGTAAAACGGCATATAATCCTGATTTGTGGTAAAATCGCCCAAAACCTTTAAATCGCTGAACGATTCGTTCATAATGCAAATAATATTTGGGGTGGTAGAGCTTTCTGTGTAAGTTGGAACCTGCTCAGCAGTGCCGTTTTTTACAATGCCTTCTACCTCATTAGCGTTGTAGCCCGAGGGCTTGCCGTAGTAAAGGTATTTGGTGTTTAACATAAAGTTTGGAAAAAAACCGGTGTTGTGGTATCCGCGGTTTTGGTTCCAAAAATCCGGCGCAATGCCCTGGGCGGCAAAAAAATCGGTTAAAAAGTAAACCAGCGCAACAATTACAAACAAGGCTCCGCAAACCGTGCGGCCAACGGCCTTGTGCAGGGTGTTGCGCTCTACCTTGGCGGGCGTTGGCAGCCGGCTGCCCAAAATTAGCACAAACGCCAACAAAATAAACGAAATTGCCATTTGCCCCGTAATGCGAAATTCGTAGGTAGAAACAACATTTTGCGCGGTGGTAATGCCACTAAAGTCTGACGGTACAAACACCGTACCGCGAAAGGTGTACAAAAAGTGGTTGGCCAGGGCAAAGGGGTAAACCAGGGCGTTAAACAAAATTACCGTTACCCGGTAGCTGCCGCTGGCGGCGTAAAAGGCGCCGTAAAACAGGCCGTAAAAAATCCAGTTAAACAAAAAGGCCGAAACGCTAAGGTCGTAAACAAATTTGTTGTTCAGCGCCTCTACCATGGTAATAGAAACAACCGGTGTAAGGCAAAAAAGCACCGTTGCGCCAACGGCTTTAACCCTTTTGTTAAATTGCAGCCGCGCCGCGGTAAAAAGGCCCAACAGCAGGCAAAGCAGCAGGCTTAAAATGTAAAGTAAAATACCGTAGCTGGGGCTTATGGCAATAAACTGGTCGGGGTTTATTGCAACAATAACCAGCAGCACAGCGGTTAAAATGCCGGCAAAAATAATCCGTTTTTTGGGAAAGGTAATTTGCTCCGGCAACAGTTTTTGTAAAAAGCTTTTCATAAAAACTCCTCGAAAAACAAAGTGAATAAATAATAGAATATACTAAATAAATATTATATCATACTTTTTGTGTTTTGTGTAATAAAATATGAAAAAACTGTGAAAACCGGAAAAAGAAAGTGGCAGTTGCGTAAAAAACAGGCAAAGCAACAAAAAAGGCACTCCCAAAACGCCGAAAAACCAAGGGCACTTGAAACCCCTTATTTTAAAATTGATTTAACCCCCATGCAGGCTAATTTTGCCGCGCTGGACGACCGCATGAGCAACCGCCTGCGGTGCGATTATGTTACCTTGGCCATTTTTTTGCCTATTTATTCCGGCCATGTTCCCGCAGTACAGCGAGGGGATTTATATTAACAGCGACATGGTTTTATTACCGCAAGCCGCGGCCGCCGAAAAACGGGGCGTACTTTTTTGCCGCTAAATTAAATGTGCAAATTCTTTCCTGCTTTACCGAAATTACCGATTTAGCCGAGGACGACACGCCCGAGTTTAAAAAGGTGCGGTACACCCTGCATATATTAGGAGCGCTGTACCCCAACCCCGAAAAATCGGTAAAGGAGAATACCGAGCAATTGGTCGAGCGGCTAAAAGCGGGGCACCCCATTGCAATTTACCCCGAAGCGCCTGTGTAGGCGTAATATACCGGTATTCGCCCTTTTTCGGCCGCCTCTTTTAAATATCCGGCCAAAATTAATGTGCCCGCCGTTGCGTTAACGGTAACCTACCGAAAAACAAAGCTGTTAAAGCAGATAATGCAGGTTTATTTAGACAGCCCGTTTTACCCGCAGGGCCAAACAAATAAACCAAAGACCGAGCAGCTGCAAGCAGCGGTGCTGGCTGCCATGCAGGCGCAGCAGGCTTAGCAACGCAAGGGTTTATTGAGTACCGCCAAAAAACCCTTTAAAAGGCCAAAAATTGTTTTGGTCAACAAACCTAAGGCCAAAGCCTTAAAACCGTTCAGGCGGCGTTTTTGGCAGCTCTTAGCCAGCAAATTAAAATTGGGCAACTAAAATTAGCCCCGCTTTTCAAACATTTAATTTGGCAAAAAGCAGATGGTTTGATTGCTGTTTTTTGCCGCTTTCCAGCACGAAAATTATTGTTTTTCGATAATTTGTTATTGACAAACAATAATAAAGGTGCTATAATGCTGTTGCAATAAAAATTTGGAGGCCGTTTATGAAAAACTGTAAAGACCGTATGGTTCCCCTTTCAATTTTAAGCTGTTTGGCAGCGGCAGCAGTAATTTTGCTTCTGCTTTTTACCGGGCCTTTTGTGCTGCAGCAGTATTTTAAACTGCAGCGCGGCATGACGGCCGAGGCGGCATGGGCTTTAACCGGGCGTATTCTTTGCTTTTTTTACCCGCTTGCGGCTTTAGGGTTGGCGGCGCTTTATTTTTTGCTGCGGCTGCTGCAAAATATTAAAAAGGGCTTGGTTTTTAAATTAAAAAATGTAACGCTGCTGCGGCAAATTTCGTTTTGCTGTTTGTCGGCTGCGGCAGTAAGCCTAATAGCCACCGCATTTTACTACCCGTTTTTGTTTATTGCGGCGGCTGCCGGGTTTGTTGGGCTAATTCTGCGCGTGGTTAAAAATGTAATGCAGGCCGCGGTAGCCTTGCAGTACGAAAACGACTTGACCGTATAACGGGGGCTCCGGTATGATTGTAATTAATTTAGATGTAGCGTTAGCCAAAAATAAAATGACCTCGGCCGAGCTGGCCGAAACCATTGGCATTACCCCGGCTAATCTTTCAATTTTAAAAACCGGCAGGGCCAAGGCCATTCGGTTTTCTACCTTAGAGGCCATTTGCAAGGCACTGCACTGTAAGCCCGGGGATATTTTAGATTATATTGATTGAAAACGGGCCGACAGGCGCCGAGGGCCGGTTTTAGCCTTAGTTTTTAAGGGTGCGGTGCGGCAGGCAATGACCGCAGCGGGCAGAAAAAGCTAACTATGGCACACGCAACCAATCCCGCCTAAAAACCGTGCCACCAAACGCCGTACTGCCGAATGACGCAAGTGTTGCCGCCGGTTGCCCCGTTTGGCATTTGTTAGGAGGATGATACTATGAAAGAGCAACAAAGCCCAAACCAAAACGGTTTTAATTTAAGGGCAAAAAAGCAAGACCTACAAAACCAAACCGCGGAAAACCAAGCAGAGCAAAATCAAAACTTACAGGGCCAAAATTTGCGGCAGGGTTTTGCGGCCCCGGCAACCGGCGGCGCTTCAGCTGTAGGGCTGCCAAAAAATGCCGCACCAGCTGTAAGTGTGCCCCAAAACGGGGCGCCGACTGCAGGCGTGCCGCAAAATATTGCACCCCAAAATGCCGCGTCGGCAGCGGGCTTTCTAAAAAACGGGGCAATGCCGGGCAGTGGAAAAACCTTTGCCGTAGCTGTAAAGCCGCCGTTTGCGGTAACGGGTAAAGATGTTGCTTTTGCCCTGCTTTTGCTGGTTGTAAACATTATGGGCGTTTCGCTTAGCATTTGGGGCGGTTTTCACGCCGGGGTTACCCTGTTTTACGGGCTTACCTTTTTGCTTTTAACGGTTTATTTTTGGCAGCGCGGGCAAAGGCCGGGGTTGTTTGCCCTATTTTGCGGTGCGAGCTCTTTGGCCGTTAGCTTAAACTTTGTTGTTTCGGCCAACCCGGCGGTTAACTTTTTTTCGCTTTTGGCAATTTTTGTGCTGGCGGCCGTTTGGTTTGCCGCCCTAACAAATAAAGAGCATAAAATCGGCGATTTAGCGGTGCTGCGCACTATTTTTGGTACGGTTTTTGGCAATGCGTTTGGTTCGGGCGGGCGCGCGGTTCAATCAATTTGCAAGGCCGGCCGGGGCAAGGGCGTTTTAAAGGCGCTGGTTGGTATTGCCTGCGCACTGCCGTTTTTGTGCGTGGTGCTGCCGCTGCTGGTACGCTCCGACCCCGCGTTTGAAGGCATGGTAACCGCACTGCTGGGGGACCCGGCCGCCCTGCTTTTAAAGCTTTTGTTGGGCTTTGGGTTAACGGTTTTAATGTTGGGGTACGCCTTTGGCCTTAAAAAGGAGGCGGCGCCCGATTTGTCCCAAAGCACCTTTAAGGGGGTAGAGGGCACCTATTTTGTTGCTTTTTTAAGCGTTTTAGGCCTGTGTTATTTATTTTACCTGTTTTCGCAGCTTTCGTACTTTTTTAAGGCGTTTGGTGGCTTTTTGCCGCAAGGCTTTACAGCCGCCGCCTACGCGCGGCGCGGATTTTTTGAAATGTGCTTTATTGCGCTGTTAAACAATTTGGTGCTATTTTTGTTTGTTTTGCTGGTGCAAAAGAAAAACGGCCGCCCACCGGTTGCTATGCGGCTTTTAAGCTACTTTATTGGCCTTTTTTCGTTATTTATGATTGCGGCCGCCCTTGCTAAAATGGCACTGTACATTTCCCGCTTTGGCACAACGGTGCTGCGCATTGGTACCAGCGCTTTCGCGGTGCTTTTAGCGGTTGTTACCGTGGCGGTTTTGTTGCGGTGCCGGCTACCGCGGGTGCAGGTTTTAAAGGTTTTTTTAAGCACGGCGGCCGTGCTGCTTTGTGTATTAGGCTTAGGCAACCTAAACGGCTTTGTGGCACAGTACAATTTTAACGCCTACCAAACCGGCGCTTTAAAAACTGTAGATGTAGCGGCGCTGGCCGAACTTGGGGACGCCGGCGTACCTTACCTAATTGCCCTAACCAGCGACAGCAACGAAGAAACCGCCCTTTTGGCGCACAACTTTTTGGCCGATTATTTAGCCGAAAATTTTGAAACTGCAAAAAGCGGCCTTAGCCCTAAGCGCCGCCCCGCCGGCAGCTTTAGCTTGGTGCGCGGCAAGGCGGAAAAGCAGGCAAAAGAATACATTGCCAAAACCAAAAATGCAGCCGAGCACCTTACCACAAACAAAGCGGCTTTGGAAAAGTACGGCTGGCCGGACGACGACCCGGAGGAGCTTAACAACACGGCATACGGTTTAGAGCCGTAAAGCCGGGCTGAAAAAGGCTGGGCTTTTACAAACCAACCGCAGCCAAACCCGCCTAAAGGGGGCAAAATAACGGCCCTATTTGGTCGGCCGTTTTTAAAGCGTTAGGCCGGCGGGTGCCGAATGCTGTACCACTTTTGTTGTTTTAATTCGAGCAGCGCGTGTGCCGCCGGGTCTTTAAGGCTTAGCACTGTACCGGGTTACCCCACCGGCCGGTGAATGTTGCTGCCCGCTTGAAAAACAAAACGGTTTAGGGTATAATAAAAGCACAATAAAAATGCAATATAAAGCGTAACGGGCAAATGCGCCGGAAAATTAAAAAACCGGCAAAGCCAAAACGCAAAATGGGGTGAAAGCTTTGCAAGAAAAAGCCAAGATTTTAACCGAGGAGGATATTAGTCGCGCTTTGGTGCGGATAGCCCACCAAATTGTAGAAAAAAATCACGGAACCGAGAATTTGTGCCTGGTTGGCATTAAAACCCGCGGGGTGCCGATTGCCGCCCGCCTGGCCCAAAACATTAAAGCCTTTGAGGGGGTTTTGGTGCCGGTAGGGGAGCTGGATATTACCCTGTATCGGGACGATTTAAAACAGCTGAACCCCGAGCCGGTGGTTTCCGGCACCAATATTCCGTTTGAGCTGCAGGGCAAAACCGTTGTGTTGGTAGATGATGTTATTTTTACCGCCCGCACGGCCCGCGCCGCCATGGACGCCGTTATTGCCATTGCCCGCCCGGCGCGCATACAGTTAGCGGTTTTAATTGACCGCGGGCATACCGAGTTGCCTATTCGGCCCAATTTTGTTGGCAAAAACATTCCCTCCTCTATTGACGAGGTAATTGCCGTGCGCCTGCGGGAAACCGACGGCTGCAACGAGGTTGCCATTTGCCAAAAGTAATTTTTAAAACAGGCAGTTGGTACTTTTTATTGTATTAAACTGCATGATTGTATTAAAACGCGGCGCCCAAGGTTTAGCAAAAAAGCTGAACCTTGGGCGCTATTTTGTAAAAATTAGCTTTTTAAAATAAAACCGCAGAGATTTAAATAATACGGCAATGGCGGGCTTTTAAAGGCCCGGTGCCATGCGGCTGTGGCCGCCCTTTTACCGGCCGGTTTTGCGCGCAACTGCGCTGTCCCAAGCCGGCTTTTAGCCTAAGGCCGGCACAGCGCAAAGCCCCGCTTATAGCGGCAGGGGCCACCGCAGCAGTTATAAAGAATTTCTAAAAATGGTTAAAATATCCTGCTCACTCAGCGGCGCCCAGGCGTTTTCCAGCCCTTCGTTTTCCGCCACATGTCGGGCCATTTCGGCAAGGCGGGTTTCGTCAATGCCAACCTCTTTTAAATGCATAGGGATTTCAAAGCTTTCAAACAGCTCGTAGGTTTTTTGAATGGTTTGTTCGGCAATTTCTTTGGGCGGCAGGGCCGCGTCAATGCCAAAAATGTGAGTACCAAAGCTAACAAAGCGCTCCAGTGTGGCGTCGCTTAAAATGTGGCGCATCCAACGCGGGGTTAAAATGGCCAGGCCAACGCCGTGGGTAATATCGTAATAAGCGCTCAGCGCATGCTCCATTCCGTGGCACGGCCAACCCGAGGGGGTATTGCCAATTGAGAGGATGCCGTTGCAGGCCAGCGAGCAATCTACCATAAATTCGCCGCGGGCGTTGTAATTTTCCGGTTGTTCTAATACTATTTTGGCGTTTTCAATTAAGCTTTTAATGGTGGCCTCGCACATCCCGTCGGTTAAAGTTGAATGGTCGGCGCAAAAATATTGCTCTATTACATGGTTTATGGCGTCGGCCGCACCGGCGGCGGTTTGCCGTTTAGAAACCGTAAAGGTATATTCCGGGTCTAAAATAGAGGCGGCGGGGTAAATGTGCGGGTCTAAATAGCCAACCTTGTCGTTCGTTTCGGTGCGGGAAATAACGCAGGCGCAATCGTACTCCGAACCGGTGGCGGCTAAGGTCAGCACATCAACCAACGGTAATGCCTTTTGGGCTTTAACCTTGTAGGTAATTAGGTCCCACGGCTCCCCGCTGTACAGTGCGCCGGCGCAAATGGCTTTAGAGCAATCCAGCACGCTGCCGCCGCCTACCGCCAGCACAACATCTACCTGCTGCTCTTTGCAAATTTTAACGCCGCCCAGCACGCTGGTGGTGTATTTGGGGTTGGGTTCAATACCGCCCAGCTCAAAAACCGTAAAATCCTTTAACAGCTCTTTCACCGCGTTATACAGCCCGATTTTTTTAATGCTGCCGCCGCCGTAGGTTAGCAGTACGCGCTTGCCAAACGGCTTTAAAACGCCCGGCAGCTGCGCTAAAGAGCCTTTGCCGAAAATTAACTTGGTTGGGGTACAGTAGGTAAAATTTTGCATGGCTTAAATCTTCCTTTCAAATTAAAACGGCGTTTTAAAGCCTGGTTTAAACGCCTATGCCATTATTTTAGCACTTAAACTGCACTCCAAGTCAAGCAAATTTAAAAAAGTTAAAAAATTGTTTAAAAAGCGCTTTTTCGGCCTCGGTAAAAATGGGTTGTAAAAATAAGCGTTTCGTGGTATAATGTACCCGTTAAATTGTGTAGATTATTGGCGCTTTGGTGCTGTTTTGGTGGGGTGAAGATATTGTCTGCCACAAGCTTTTACAGTTATTTTTTAGCGGTTTCCCGCTGGGCGGGGGCGGCGCTTTGCCTGCTGCTGGTGCTTACCTGGCTGCGGTACTATTTTTCTGCCCGCGGCGGGCGGCAGGTGTTTGCCGAGCTTTTAACGCCCGACGGGCGCAGCCTGCCGGTGCGATTTTTAGAAAGCGTTTTGGGCCGCGGCGGCCGGGCTGACCTAGTTATTCCCTCGGCCGGGGTAAAGCGGCGCCACGCTGTGCTATACGCCGATGACGGGCAGTGGATTTTAGCCCCGGCCGAGGGACGGGTGGCGGTAAACCGGCAAAACCTTTCGCAGCCGGCCCCGGTGTATTACGGTGATAAAATTACCATTGGCGGCTGCACGCTAACCTTTAAGCAGCACCGCGCGGTGGAGGATATTTCCTCCAAAAAGCCGGCCGGGCCGGTGCCCTGCCTTTGGCTGCTTACGGCTTTTCAGCTGCTGTTGGGGGTGCAGGTTTGGCTGTTTTCGGGCACGGTAAAAACCGTTCCGGTTTACGCACCCACACTGTTTTTAGGGCTGGCGGCGCTGCAGTGGGTTTACTATTTGGTTGGCCGGCGGCTAAAGGGCTTTAAAATGCTAATGGAGATGCCGGTGTTTTACCTGGCAAGCCTGGGGCTTACCCTTTGCTGCTGCGATTTTCCAAAGCGGCTGAGTAAGCAGGTGCTTTGCTTTTTGGCAGGGCTGTTGGGCTATTTGCTTTTTACGCTGCTGCTAAAACGCTTTCCGGCCCGCATTGTGCTGCAAAGGCTGGTAATGGCCGGCTCTTTGGCGCTGTTGTACTTAACCGCTTTGTTCGGCAGCGAAATTAACAGCTCCCGCAACTGGTTGGTTATTGGCCCGGTTTCTTTTCAGCCAAGCGAGCTTTGCAAGGCGGCCTTTATTTTTGCGGGCTGCGCAGCGCTTTACACCGTGGTTTTGCGCAAGGGCCGGCAGCTGGAATTTACCCTTTACGCCGTGCTTTGCATGGGCGCACTGGCCTTAATGCTGGATTTTGGCGCCGTGGCGATTTTTTTTGTTGGCATGCTTACCCTGTTGTGCCTGCGGCTGGTAAGCCCTTGGGTTACCGGTGGCATTTGCGTGTTATTTGGCGGGGTCGGAATTACCGTTTTGGCCGTTTACCCCTACATAGCCCGGCGATTTGCCGTTTGGCTGCATGCCTGGCAGTATGCCGATTCTACCGGCTACCAGCAAACCCGCACCATGATTGCCTCGGCCAGCGGCGGCCTTTTGGGCGTTGGCCCCGGCAACGGCTACCTTTCGGCCGTTTCGGCCGCCGAGACCGACCTGGTTTTTGGTGTTGTTTTTGAGGAGTTGGGCGGCATTATTGCCTTGGTTGCCGCTTTGTGCTTTGTGGCGCTGGGGGTTTACGCCTACAGGCTGGGCAAAAATGCGTCGTCACTTTTTTACACCTGCGGCGTTTGCACGGCGGCTGTTATGCTGCTGTTTCAATCGGCATTAAATATTTTTGGCTCGTTAGACCTATTGCCCCTTACCGGTGTTACCTTAATTTTTGTTAGCTGCGGCGGCACCAGCGTAATTGCCGCGTGGTTAATGCTGGCGTTTTTTAAGGCGGCCGAACTGGCGCACCCGCCGGTTGACGGATGGAGGGAGTACGAATGAAAAAAGCGCTTTCCAGAACCTTTATTGTTTTAGCGGTTACCGCGCTGTTTGCCGGGGGATTACTGCTGTATTACATTAAATTAGGCTTTATGGGCGGCCGCTGGGCTACCTACCCCACTAACCGGCACCTTTACAGCAACGGGGAGCTGGTAAAGGCCGGCACGGTAACCGACCGCGACGGCGTTGTTTTGGCCGCCACGGTAAACGGTAAACGCACCTACCATAAGAATTTAAAAATTCGCAAAGCCACCCTGCACGCGGTGGGCGATTCCAAGGGCAACATTTCTACCGGGGTGCAGGCGGCGTTTTTAAAGGAGCTTTGCGGGTACGACCCCTTAAACGGGGTTTACAATGTTAGCGGAAAGGGGAACGATATTCAGCTGACTTTAGACAGCGGCCTGTGTGCCGCCGCTTTAACGCAGCTGGGCAGCGAGGCCGGCACGGTTGGCGTTTACAACTACAAAACCGGCGAAATTGTTTGCATGGTAAGCACCCCCACCTACGACCCGCAAAGCTCGGTTGAGCCTACCGCAAAGGGTGTTTATGTAAACCGGTTGCTTTCGGGTATTTACACGCCAGGCTCGGTTTTTAAGCTGGTTACCACCCTAAGCGCGTTAGAGAATTTAAAGGATGTGCATACCATGCAATTTACCTGCCACCGCGGCGTAACGCTGCACAACGAGTGGCTTAGCTGCATGGGCAACCACGGTACGGTTGGAATTGAAAAGGCTTTAGTAGGCTCCTGCAACGCGTTTTTTTCGCAAACCGCGCTTAAAATTGGGCGGGAGAATTTAACCGCCACCGCCCAAAAGGTTGGGTTTAACAAAAAGCTTTCGGTAGATGGCATTGAGTGTGCGCAAAGCAGCTACCAGGTTGCCGGCTCAAACGATATTGACTTTGGCTGGTCGGGCATTGGCCAGTTTAACGATTTAATTAATCCGCTGCAGTTTTTAAGCTTTGTTGGGGCCATTGCCAACGGCGGAGTAAGAACCATGCCGTACATGGTTCGCAGTATTCGCTCGCCCTCCGGCTTTCAGCTGCGGGGTGCCAAAACCGGCAACACCCGCCTAATGAGCAAGGAAAACAGCGAGCAGCTGCAGCAAATGATGCGTAAAAATGTAGTAGAAAATTACGGCGACGCCAAATTTGCCGACCTAAAGGTTTGCGGCAAAACCGGCACGGCCGAGGTGGGTAAAAACGCCTCCCCTCACTCGCTATTTGCGGGGTTTTGCGCCAACGAAAAGTACCCTTACGCGTTTATTGTGGTGGTAGAAAACGCCGGCTCGGGCAACGGCGCCGCGGTTAGAATTGCCGCCAATGTGCTGCGCAGCCTGGAAAATTAAAATTTTAAAATCAGCGCCCCGCCGGTAAGCTTTTTGGCGGGGCGCTGGAATTTTTACAAAAATATTGGTTCATTTTTTGGCAGTTGGCCGGGTTTGGCCGGTTGTTGGAACACCAAAGTGCCGCGCTGCTATAGCGGCGTACCATTTGTAGGGAAATGGTCACGCCGGCGGGTCAAACCGTTTGCTACTGCCCGCGCGGGCAACAAAAAACGGCTTTTAAACCGCTAATTTGGCGTTTTGGTAGGAGATTAAAATGTGGCAGGGTGCAAACAAAAGGGCGGCAGCGGTTAAAAGCACCGACCGTGAAAGTACCCCGCTGAATAAAAACAGCAGCGACGGAATAATAGAAAGCGCCAGCGCCCTAAAAATGCTGCTTTTTTTAAAGCAAACGGCCCAAATAACGCAATAAAGCGTTACCAGCACGGCGTCTACCGCCAAATAGGCGCAAAACGCTTTGGGGCCGGCAAAGCCCCAATAGGTGTACGGAATATTAAAAATCATAAACCCAAAGCAGCCAAAACGGCCAATTTGCTCGGCGCTTTCTACCGCTTTATTGTGCCAGCTGTTTAAAAAGCCGTTTTTACACTTTAGTGCAAAAATTAGGTTGGGAACAAGAATAACGGCAACAAAAATAAGCCCGTAAAAATTAAACCATTGCATTTGCAGCACCCCTTTTATTTAAAAAATTGGTAAAGCAGAAAACCGGGAATAAATAAAGCCCTAAAGGCGTAAACCTTTAGGGCTTTGGTGCCGGTGACCGGGGTCGAACCGGTACGGTGTCGCCACCACTGGATTTTGAGTCCAGCACGTCTGCCAATTCCATCACACCGGCGAACTGACCTAACTATTATACATGGTTTAGTTAGCAAAATCAATAGGTAAATTTAATTTTTTTAAAAATAACTGCCGCTTGCACCGGTGTTTGGTCGTGGCGAGAATTGTTTTAAGTGTTTTTGCAAACGGCCAAGCGGGGCATAAAAAAAGCACGGCTTTGCGCAGCTTTTCTTTCTTCGGCCTGGGGCAGCCGTATTTTTGGCGGCCAAAACCGGCAGTGGCTCGGTAAAAGGTTAAATAATGATACTTTAAAAATAAAGCGGTAAAAAACTGTGCCTTGAAATTTTAAAATTTGCTTTTATAATTAAATTACAATTAAATTGCAGCCGCCGGCACACCCAACTTTACGGGCGGCGGAAGAGTGTTGGGGGGATTTTTGTGAAAACGCTGACACAAAAGGAATTTTACGATAAGGTTTACGGCTGCTGGCAAGGCAGGAGCTGATTAACCGTTACGGAACCGATAACTTTTGCTACGCCCCGCTGAATTTAGCCTTTATGGTTTTAGGGCTGCTTTACGGGCGCAATTTTTCGGAGCGGCTTTTAATTACCGTGAATTGCGGGTACGACACCAATTGCACCGCCGGCGACCTTTTAACAGCCGAAACCGAGCTTTATTTGCCGCAGGGGGGCGAATTTCGCCTTATGGTACACACCCGGCAGTGGGCAACCCTTTTTGTAGACGGCCAAAAGGTTTTTGAAAAACAGGGCGCGCCGTATCTGCCCGCCTTTCACCGCCCCTGCCCCGACGCCAATTTGGCGCTGGCCGCCGGCAGCCACCGGTTAAAAATTGCCGTAAACGTTGAAAAAGGCGGGGCCGAGCCGGTAGCTTTTCAAATTGTTGCGGCGCCAAAGGTGTTTGCCAACCGGCCGCTGCTGCCGCAGGTAGGGGCTTTGTTTAACTTGCCAAAGCAATAAGCTAAAAATTACAATAAGCTCCAAACGCCGCAGCCAAAGCCAAAAATTGCAAAAAAACAAAAACGCCCCGCAGCCAAAGTAAGTAACGGCTGCGGGGCGTTGTTCGTAAAGTAAAATTTTAGTTGTAAACCCCGGCAGGGGGAATTTAAGCGAAACACAAAAACGCACAAGCAAAAAATTAAAGGAACACGAAAGTGTTTTATTGCATGGCAGATTTATTAATTTGTTTTTCCAGCTCGGCAATTTGCTGCAGCAGCTCTTTGCGCTGCTGTTCGTAGGCGGATGTGCTTTTGTTGGCGCTTTTTTCAAGTTCGGCGCGGTAGTTTTTAAAGGCACTAAAGCTTTTTAGGGTTAGGTTTTTGTAGCTGCCGGCCGCCGCCTTTAACATTTTTTCGTACCGGGTTACTGAGCAGTTTAGGTTCGAATCGGTAATTTCCGGCGTTAAGCTCTGTACCGAAACGGCGGCTGCCCTGCCCCCGCTTGAAAGCTCGGAAAACAGCGAGCTAACCGTAGAGCCGTTATCAAAAATACGCTTAAAGCCCAGCACGGTAAAGCCGTTGTATTCGTTGTTTTCGGTGGTAATGGCTTCGTCGGATTTTGGAATAACCATGCCCTCAAAGCCGCGGGCACGCAGCGCATTAATCACGGCTCCCTTAGAAAGCTCGCCGAGCGGCTGGTCAAAGTAATACATCTTGGGGCGGTCCATTTTTCGGTCGTCCATTTTTTTCAGCGTTTCGTCTATGTAGGTGGTCCAGGCTTTAAAGGCGGCGTCGTTCGAGGCACCCTTGGCCAGCTCAATGCTGCTGTTGTCGCCCAGGGCGGTTTCCCATCCGGCGCTTTTTAAGGTTTGGTACTGGGCGGCCGTTAGCTGGTCGGCGTCGCCCGGCAGCTGGCCGTTGCAAAAGGCCAGCACCCCAACGGCGCCGTATTTTTTTAGCAGCGGCAGCGCAAGGCTGCAAAGGGAACCGTCGGTTTTTGTAAAAATTGGAATAATGCAGCTTTTACCGGCAATTTCGGCAGCGTGGTCGGCCTCTAATTTTTTCAACTTAGCCTGCAGGGCGTTTTTTTGGTTAGCCAGGGGTTGAATTTTTTGGGTCAGACTGGCCGATTGCCGGTCGTTTTCGGCCGATTTATGCTGCTCTATGCGGTAGCAGCCAAACACAATGCCGGCTACCAGCAGGCAGCTAATTACAATAATTAAAATTCTTTTTTGTGCAAAGCTCATGTAAAGGTCCTTTCAGTTTCGCAGGGTATGAATCAGGCACGCTGCGCTGTTTTCCTCTAAAAAAATCTGCTGTCCGGCGGCGCCAATATCCTGCAAATAGTGCGCGTCGGAGCTGGAAAGTATTTTGCAGTGGTTTAAGTGCGGGTGGGCTTTTTTTAAGGCCTCAAGGCAGCTTAGCTCCCGCAGCTCGGCTACCGTAAAGCCCGCCTGCGGCGGAATAAAGCCAAGGTTTGCCAGCAGCGCGTTGGCCGGTTTTTCAATGTGGGCGGGAAAAGCTACGCCGCCCAGCTCAAAAACCGGGCCGAAAACCGCGTCAAAGGGAATGGCGGTGGCGTTAATTAAAAGGTTGGGCTCCTCGCCCAAAACGGCGTCAAATTCGTCCATATAACACTGGCGGCCAAAAATGGCCGGGTTGTTTTGAACCGACAGCAGCTTTTCGTTTACAAAGGCCTGCCACTGCCCGGCGGCGCCGGCGCTTTCAAACAGGCAAACTACATGAACCTCCTCCTGCGTGGTCAGTTCCATGCCGTAAAGGGCGGTAATGCCAAAGCGGGCGGCCGCGCGAATAAGGGGGGCGCAGTTGCCGGTGCTGTTGTGGTCGGTTAGGGCAATAATCTGCAGCCCCGCCACGCTGGCCATGCCGGCAATGTTGGCCGGGGTCATGTCCTCATCTCCACAGGGGGAAAGGCAGGAGTGCAGGTGTAAATCATAATGAAAGTACGGCATGGCTACAGTGCCCGGTCTACCGTGCGGGCCGTTTCAAAAATCGGCGTTTCGCAGCAAAAAAGGTTTACGCCGTTTTCCTGTGCCTTTTTTACGGCAACCGGGTCTACCGCGGCGCCCCCCGCAATAATAACGGCGCCAATTTCGGCCAGGCTGGCAACCGCAACCGCATTAACATTGCCCATAACGGTTACCCAGGCACAGCCGGCCGGCGCTTTGCCCATCACCAAGCTTAGCAGGTCGCAGCAGTACACGCCGGTAATATCTTTTTCGGGCTGCGGCAGGCAAACCGCTTTTACGCCGGGTAAATTTTTAAGGTTGGTTGCTTTCAATTCTCTCACCCTTTTTTAATTTTTAACCGCCCGGCCTAAAAGCCTTAGGTCGCCCGGCGGTGCGTATTGGGGGCTGCGGGGTTTAGCACAGGCTTTTGGCGCATAGGAAAAATTTGTTTTGCGTTTTAAATTTGCGTTTAAAATGTAGCAAAACAGCGGCAAGAACAGCCGCGGCCTAAAGCCAAAGGCTTGTAGTACTTGCCGGTTTAAATGGCGTTTAAGTCGCTTGAAATTTGGTGCAGGTAGTTTTTTAAAAGGTGAATACAATCTCGCTCGTTGGCGTCGCCCCGCACAACATCCTCGGCTAAGGCTTTGCAGGTCGGCGCCCCGCAGGAGCCGCAATCTAACCCCGGCAAACGCGCGGCAATGGCTTCTACCTTTTGTAAAATTTCCATGCTCTCCTGCAGGGTAGAGCCTAAGCGGAACACCGGCTCAAATTTAATTTTTTTCGTCCAGTAGGCGTTGGCGGCATTGGCCCCGTTTAGGTGCGCGCCGGCTACCGGCATATATTTTCGCAAAAGCTTTAGCTTGGTTTTGGCAACATAGGGGTTTTCTACCTGCAGCACGCCGCCTACGCAGCCGCCGGTGCAGGCGTCAATTTCAATAAAATCAAGGCCGTGAATTTTGTTGTCCTCTAAATCCTCTAACACGCCAATGGCGTTATCAATGCCGTCTACGGCAATGTAGCTGTCGGTTAAAAGGCCGGCAACCTCACCGCCGCTGTACCCCCAGCTAATGCCAATTTTGCCCGCGATTTTTAAGTCCTTTTCGGCGTCGTCGGCGTTCATAAGCGGCAGCAGCGCCGTGTAAACCTTTTTAACGGCCAATACGCGGTCGATTTCGCTTTTTTCAATGCAGAGCGGATCTTGTACATAGGTTACCTTAGCCGGGCAGGGCGAAATAAAGAAAATGCCAATTTCCTCCCGCTTTAGACCGGTTTTTTGCATGGCGCGACGCGCCGCTACGCGGGCGGCCAACTCTACCGGCGGCAAAATGGGCAGCAGCCGCTCTAACAGCGCCGGAAACCGCACCCGTATTAACCGGGTTACCGAGGGGCAGGCCGTGCTGATAAACGGCTTGCCGTTTGGGTGGTTTGCAATGTATTGCCGGCTAAGCTCCGAAACAATTTCGGCCGCCGCGGCAACCTCTAAAACATCGTTAAAGCCAAGCTTTAGCAGGGCGCTTAAAATAATATTCGTGTCGGTAATGTTGTTAAACTGGGCGTAAAAGCTGGGGGCCGGCAGGGCAACCGTGTAGGCGTAGTTTTGCAGGGCCTCCAGCCCGTCGTACCGCGTTTTTTTGGCGTGGTGCGGGCAAACCCGAACACACTCGCCGCAATCAATACAAAATTCTTTAATAATGTGGGCCTTGCGCCCCCGCACGCGAATGGCGCCGGTTGGGCAGTGCTTAATGCAGTTAATGCAGCCCTTGCATTTTTCGGGGTCTAAGTAAACCGAGTGTTGAAAGGTCGACATCGTTTATCCCGCCTTATATGTTAACTTTCATGCGAATGGTGGTGCCTTTACCAACGGCTGTTTCAATTTGCATATCGTCGGTGTATTTTTTCATATTGGGCAGGCCCATTCCGGCGCCAAAGCCCAGCGCGCGAATATTCTCCGTAGCGGTGGAATACCCCTCCCGCATGGCTTTTTCTACATCGGCAATGCCGGGCCCGTGGTCCGAAAGGGTAATGTGAATTACCGCAGGGTCAATTTCAACATCAATGGTGCCGCCCCCGGCGTGAATCACCAGGTTAATTTCCCCCTCGTACAGGGCAATGGCAACGCGGCGAACGGTGTTGGGGTCATACCCCAACTGCTTTAAGGTGGCCTTTACCTTGCCCGAGGCCTCGCCCGCACGGGTAAAATCCTCGCCCGAAACATCAAAATGCAGCTTCATCATACACATTGGTTGGCACCCCCGCGCAGTCCGCTTTCGTACAACATGCCGCAGGCGGTAAACATTCGCAGGGTGGTGGTCAGCAGTACAATGCCCTTTTCCCGCGCCAAGGCAATCATGGCCTCATCCGGCTGCTTGCCGCGCACAAAGCAAATGCAAATAATATCCATCATTTCGGCGGTGCGAATAACCTGCGGGTTGCAAAGCCCCGTTATTAAAACCGATTGATCTTTCACAAAAGCTAAAACATCGCTCATCATATCCGAGCCGCAGGCGTTATGAACCTGTTTTTTCAGCGCATCGCCGCAGCAAATTACCGTTGCGTTTAAAACATTTTTTACATCTGCAATCGTCATTTTAAAACCCCCGTTTTGTTTTTATTTTAACATAAATGGCTCCCGCTTGCAAGCGGTATTGTTGCAGTGCTGCCGAAAAGTTTAAAAGCCTAAAGGCTTAACGCTTTCCGGCCTGTCGTCTGCTGTGAATAAATGCAGATCCGCCGGTTTGCCGGTTGTAAAAATAGCCGCCGGCCCGCCTGGACAAAAAAACAAAAGCTTAGCGGCGCCCGGTATGGGCGTTGGTGTCCGGTATGGGTGTTGGTACCCGGCGCAGGTGTTTACCCCAGGTGGTGCAGTGGCCTTAGGGCAAAAAAACAGTAGAGCGTTAGGGCTTGACAAGCGGGTACGACCGTGCTACAATAAAGAAACAAATGTTGCGCTACAATTGTTTCTTCATTTTTGCCGCAGGAACCTTTAGCCCTAAAGTGCTTGGGGTGAACGCGGTTTAAACTAAAACAAAACAGCTAAAAACCGCCGCAAGCCCGGAACAAGAGCCGCTTGGCGCTAAAAAGCTTGGCACCGCTAAAAAATTGCCGGTTTTGTGGCGTTAAAAGAGGGGGAGGCTTATGCCGCGGCAGTTTTTATTTACCAAAGAGCAGATTGCAGCCGCCGCCTTGCAGCTGGTGCGGGAGCGGGGGGCAAAAGCCTTAACGGCCCGTGCGCTCGGGCAGCGGTTAGGCTGCTCCTCGAAACCCATATTTAGTTTATTTGAGAATATGGCTCAGGTGCAGCAAGCGGTGCTCACGGCTGCAAACGGCGTGTATCAACAGGCGTTAAAGCAAAGCATGGCCGCCGGAAAATACCCGCCCTACAAGGCCAGCGGCATGGCCTACATTCAATTCGCGCGGGAGGAAAAAGAGCTGTTTAAGCTGCTGTTTATGCGGGATCGCAGCGGTGAGACGGTGCAGGAAAATAAAGAGGAGCTGCGCCCGCTGCTGAACCTGCTGCAAAAAAATTTAAACCTTAGCGAGCAGCAAGCCTATTTGTTTCACCTGCAAATGTGGGTTTATGTACACGGCATTGCCACCATGGTTGCCACCAACTACTTAAATTGGGACGACGCGTTTGTAAGCGGCGTGCTGACAAACGCCTATTTGGGGCTGAAAAGCTGCACAGAAAAAGGGGGAAGCCAAGCATGAAACCGGCTATTGAAACCAAAAATTTAACTAAAAGGTACAAAGATGTTACCGCCGTAGACGCGCTGAACCTTACCGTTGAAAAGGGGGAGCTTTTTGCACTGCTTGGGGTAAACGGCGCCGGCAAAACAACTACGGTTAAACTGCTTTGCGGCCTGTTAAAGCCAACCAAGGGGGAGGCCTTTTTGCAGGGGTACAGTATTTTAACAAGCACGGCCGGGGTTAAAAGCATAATTGGCGTTTCCCCACAGGAAACGGCCGTTGCCCCCAATTTAACCGTGCGGGAGAATTTAATGCTAATGTGCGGGGTGCACGGCTTTAGCAAGGCGCGGCAGCGGCAAAAAACGGCCGAGCTTTGCGAGCGGCTTGGGCTGGCACCGGTTGCCGCTAAAAAGGCGGGCCGGCTTTCGGGCGGGTGGCAGCGCCGGTTAAGCATTGCCATGGCCTTGGTAACCGAGCCCGAAATTTTGTTTTTAGACGAGCCCACTTTGGGGTTAGATGTTTTGGCCCGCAGCGAGCTTTGGAACCTTATTTGCGCTTTAAAGGGCAAGGTGACGGTTGTACTTACCACCCATTATATGGAGGAGGCCGAATTTTTAGCCGACCGGGTGGGCGTAATGAAAAACGGCCGTTTGCTGCAAACCGGCACGGTTTTAGCCCTAAAAGAGCAAACCGGAGCGCCGAATTTAGAGGCTGCGTTTATTAAAATTGTAAAGGGGGATTAAAATGCGACTTTGGAGTTTTAGCACGCGAACGGCAAAGGAAATTTGCCGCGACCCGCTGACCGTGGCGTTTGGCCTGGGCTTTCCGGTTATTTTACTGCTGCTGCTTTCGGCCATTCAGGCCAATGTGCCGGTAAGCCTTTTTGAGCTAAAAAGTCTAACCCCCGGCATTACCGTATTTGGCCTGGCATTTATAACGCTTTTTTCGGCAACCCTAATTGCGAAGGACAGGGAAAGCGCCTTTTTACAGCGCCTTTACACCACGCCGCTTACCGCACCGGAATTTATTTTGGGCTACGCCTTGCCCATTTTGCCAATTGCCCTGCTGCAAGGGGTAATTTGCTATTTGGTTGCCGCCGTTTTGGGGCTTAAAATTACGCTGCAGGCCGTTTTGGCCGTGCTGCTTTTGCTGCCCTCGGCCGTGTTTTTTATTGCCCTTGGGCTGCTGTGCGGCAGCATTTTTAGCGTAAAGCAGGTGGGTGGAATTTGCGGGGCGCTGCTAACAAACCTTACGGCCTGGCTTTCGGGTGTGTGGTTTGATTTAAATCTGGTGGGCGGCGCCTTTAAAAGGGTTGCCGAGGTGCTGCCCTTTGTGCACGCGGTAGAGCTGGAGCGCGCAGTGCTTAGCAATAACCTGGCCGGTGTTTTTCCGCACCTTTGGTGGGTTTTGGGTTACGCCGCGCTTACCGGGTTTTTGGCGGTTTGGGCCTTTTTGCACCGAATGAAAAAATAACCAGGCAAAGCCGCTGCGCAAAAAACAAGGGCCAAGCGCGGCGTAAATGTTGCCGAAAATTTAAGTTTGGGTTTATTCATAACTGTATTGTTCTTTTAGGAGGAAAATTAAATGAAAAAACAGGTAAGCCTTTCTATTGGGGCGCTGCAAAAAAAGTACGGCGACCAAAAAGCGCTTGAAATTGCCGCACGCATTGGCGTTGACGCGGTTGATTTTGATTTGTGCGGCGCACAAAACGATTACCGAACCCCGAATTCCCTTTACAGCAAAGGGCCGCAGGCGGTTTTGGAATACTACACCGCGTTAAAAAAGTTTGCACAAAAAAACGGTATTTTTATTGGGCAAACCCACGGTAAAATGTCGGGCTTTGTAAACCGCCCGGCCGAGGACGACGCTTTGGTAAAAAACACCGAGCTGGATTGCCTGGCCACCGCCGCTTTAGGGGCAGGGGCTTGCGTGGTGCATAATGCCACCTCTATTTTTTTAGGGCCCAACCCCGAGCCGGCGCTCATGTACCGTTTAAGCTACGAGCTGTTTTCCCGCACGGTTCCCTTTGCCTTAAAAAACGGCATTAAAATTGCTACCGAAACCTTTGGGGACGCCGTAAAGTATTCGGCCTGCGACTTTTTTGGCAATTTTTCGGCCTTTGAAAAGGCCTACCTTGACATTGCAAGCCGGCCGGAATTGCGGGAGGGCTTTACGGTTTGTGTAGATACCGGGCACAGCAACAAAGCCATGCGGTACGGCAACCCCACCCCGGCCAATGTTATTCGAAAGCTTGGCAAGGCGGTTACGGTGCTGCATTTAAACGATAACGATACTTTTACCGACCAACACAAAATTCCAAAAACCGGCTGCATAGATTGGGAGGATGTTTTTAACGCGTTAGACGAAATTGGTTACAACGGTATTTATAACATGGAGTTAAACCTTAGCCATTTTGGCAGCGATTTTTTGGTAGAAACGGCCGAATTTGCTGTTAAGGTTTTAAAGTATATGCTAAAACAGCGGTACGAATAACCGGCCGCCCGGGCACTGCAAAAAGGCCCGGGCGGCTTGGCGCTTAAAGGGCCCAAAAGGGGCAAACGGGCGCCCCGCAAGATTTTTACAAAATTTAAGTAGCAATTGCGGCGCAAATGTTGTATAATAATGCTGTATATTATTTCAAGGAGTAAACAGCAGTTTATGGATCAGGCACATATTCGTAATTTTTGCATTATTGCCCACATTGACCACGGAAAATCTACCCTGGCCGACCGGCTGATCGAGCTTACAAAATCGGTTGAGCAGCGGGAGATGGAGGACCAGATTTTAGACAGCATGGATTTAGAACGGGAGCGCGGCATTACCATTAAGGCGCACCCCCTTACCTTGTATTACACCGCCCAAAACGGGGAGGAGTACGAGTTTAATTTAATTGATACCCCCGGCCATGTAGATTTTAACTACGAGGTTTCCCGATCGTTAGCGGCGTGCGAGGGGGCTATTTTGGTGGTAGATGCCTCGCAGGGGATTGAGGCTCAAACGCTGGCCAACACCTACCTTGCCATTGACCACGACTTAGAGCTGCTGCCGGTAATTAACAAAATTGACCTGCCCAGCGCCGAGCCGGAGCGGGTGCGCCAGGAAATTGAGGATGTTATTGGTATTCCGGCCGATGAGGCGCCGCTGGTTTCGGCCAAAACGGGGCAGAGTGTGGAACAGGTTTTAGAACAGCTGGTGCGGGTAATTCCCGCCCCAAAAGGGGACGCCGACGCACCGTTGACCGCCTTGATTTTTGACTCTTACTACGACCCTTACAAGGGCGTTATTGTTTATTTTCGCGTGGTAAGCGGCAGTTTGCGCCCCGGCCAAACGGTTAAAATGATGGCGACCGGCGCCGAATTTAATGTGGTAGAAATTGGGCGAAAAATGGCAACCAGCATGGTGCCGTGTAAAGAGCTAAGGGCCGGCGAGGTTGGCTACCTGGCCGCCGCCATTAAAACGGTAAGCGAGGCCCGTGTGGGCGATACCATTACCCTTAGCGAAAACCCCGCCCAGCAGCCGCTGGCCGGCTACCGCAAGGTAAACCCGGTTGTTTTTTGTGGCATTTACCCGGCCGACGGCGCCCGCTACACCGATTTAAGAGAGGCGCTGGAAAAGCTGCAGCTTAATGACGCCTCGCTGCTGTTTGAGCCGGAGACCTCTAAAGCCTTGGGCTTTGGCTTTCGGTGCGGCTTTTTGGGGCTGCTGCACATGGAGATTATTGAAGAACGGCTGGAGCGGGAATATAACTTAGATCTAATTACCACCGCCCCCAGCGTTGTTTACCGGTTTGAGCTTTCAAACGGCGAAACGGTAGAGGTAGATAACCCTACCAACTACCCCGACCCGGCTACCATTACCGCGTCGCTGGAGCCGGTAGCCGAGGTGCACATTTTCTCCCCTAAAGAGTATATTGGCGAAATTATGGGCCTGTGTCAGGAGCGGCGCGGCGAGTATAAAGACACCCAATATATTGGCGACCGGGTAGATATACACTACCTTATGCCGGTTGGCGAAATTGTGTACGATTTTTTTGACGCGCTGAAATCGCGCACACGGGGGTACGCCAGCTACGATTACGAGCCGCACGGCTACGCGCCGGCCAAGCTGGTAAAATTAGATGTTTTACTGGCCGGCGATGTGGTAGACGCGTTATCGTTTATTGTTTGCGAGCAAAACGCTTACCCCCGCGCCCGCCGTATTGCCGAAAAATTAAAGGAGCATATTCCGCGCCAGCTGTTTGAGGTGCCTATTCAGGTTGCCGTTGGCGGCAAGGTTATTGCCCGAGAAACGGTTAAGGCCATGCGAAAGGATGTTTTGGCCAAGTGCTACGGCGGCGATATTACCCGTAAGAAAAAGCTGCTTGAAAAGCAAAAAGAGGGCAAAAAGCGCATGCGCAAGTTAGGCTCGGTAGAGGTTCCGCCCGACGCCTTTATGGCCGTTTTAAAGCTGGATGAATAAGCTTGCTGCCGTGCTGCTTTCGGCGGCGTTGGTGCTTGGCAGCTGTTTTGGCCTTGCCGGCTGCCGCAGGGAGCTTTCCCGCACCTTTTTTACCTTAGATACCGTTTGCACCCTAACGGTTTACGAGGGGCAAAGCACAGTGCTAAACGGCGCTGTAGAGCTTTGCACCGCGTTGGGGCAAAAGCTGAACAGCAAGGCCGAAAATAACGAAATTGCGGTTTTAAACCAAACCGGGCAGCTGCAAAATGCCAGCGAGGATCTATTAGCCGTAATAAACAAAGGGCTTTATTACAGTAAGCTTTCAAACGGATTATTTGACATTACCCTGGGTGCCGTAACCGATTTGTGGGATTTTAAAAACCAAGTAGTGCCGCAGCCAGACGCTTTAAAAGCGGCGCTTAAAACCGTTGGCTGGCAAAATCTTTCGGTAGCCCAGGGCGGCAAAACCGTTACCTTAAAAAACGGCGCGCGGTTAGAGCTTGGCGCCATTGCCAAGGGCTACATTGCCGATAGGCTGCGGGATTATTTTTTGCAAAACGGCGTAAAAAACGCCTTAATTAATTTGGGCGGTAATGTGTACGCGTTAGGGCAAAACGGCCGCAAAAGCTACACCGTTGGGGTACAAACGCCCTTTGAAACCGGCGTTATTGCCACGCTGCCCGCAAAAAACATAGCGGTTGTTACCAGCGGCACTTACCAGCGCGGGTTTACCCAAAACGGGGTGTATTACCACCACCTGCTAAACCCCAAAACCGGCATGCCGCAAAACACCGGCTACCTTAGCGTTACCGTTTTAGCCAAAAATTCGGTAGATGCCGACGCGCTTTCAACCCTTTGCTATTTGTACGGCGAAAAAGGGCCGGAATTTATTAATAGCCTAAACGGCGTAGAGGCCGTTTGGGTAAACGAAAAAAAACAGGTTAGCGTAAGCGGCGGGCTGCTTTTAAACGGCAGCAGCATTTCGTTTAAAAACACGGGGGAATAGCCTAAGGCTTTGGCCGATTTTTGTTGCAAACAGCCGTGCTGCCGTAAAAATTTTAATAGCTTTAAGGGCCGAAAGTTGGTTTTTCGGCAAGGCGGCCGCTTTGCGCTTTGCCAAGCGGCCGGTCGTTTTTAAATTGCGGCAATACCGTATATAATAAGAATATAGCACAATAAAAGTAAAAGAAAGGGCAGCTTGCTGCCGGGTGAAGTTTATGTTTGTAGATTTAGCAAAAGTGTTTTTAAAGGCCGGCAACGGCGGCAATGGGGCGGTTTCCTTCCACCGGGAAAAATATGTAGCCTCCGGCGGGCCGGATGGCGGGGACGGCGGCCGTGGCGGCAGCATTGTATTGCAGGCCGATACCAACCTTTCTACCCTGGCCGATTTTCGCTACAAGCGCAAATACGCCGCGCCGAACGGGCAGGACGGCTCCTCTAAACGGCGGGCGGGCCGCCGTGGGCAGGATCTAATTATTTTAGTGCCGCTTGGCACCCTGGTGCGGGAGGCTGAAAGCGGCCGTATTTTGGCCGATGTTTCCTCCTTAGAGCCGGTAACGCTTTTAAAGGGCGGCAACGGCGGCTGGGGCAACGCCCACTTTGCAACGGCAACCCGCCAAACCCCCCGCTTTGCGAAGGAGGGCAACCCCGGCGAGCAGGCCGAGGTTACGCTGGAGCTGAAATTGCTGGCCGATGTGGGACTAATCGGATTTCCGAATGTGGGAAAATCCACCTTAATTTCTGTGGTTAGCGAGGCCAAGCCCAAAATAGCAAACTACCATTTTACTACCTTAACCCCGGTGCTGGGCGTGGTGCGAATGGGGCAGGGCAGCTCGTTTGTTATGGCCGATATTCCGGGTTTAATAGAGGGGGCCGGTTCCGGCGCGGGGCTGGGGCACGAATTTTTGCGCCATGTTGACCGCTGCCGACTGCTGCTGCATGTTTTAGATATTTCGGGCAGCGAGGGGCGCGACCCGAAAGAGGATTTTGACCGTATTAATCACGAGCTGGCTGTGTTCAGCCCGGAGCTTACCGAGCGGCCGCAAATTGTGGTAGCTAATAAGTGTGATTTAATAGAGGAAGAAAAAATAGCCGAATACCGCGCGTATTTTGAGCAAAAGGGGTACGCGTTTTTTCCGGTTATGGCGGCCATTGCCGAGGGTACAAGCGAGCTGATTAACTTTGTTGCGGCTGAGCTTGCCAAGCTGCCGCCGGTAAAGGTGTACCAGGCCGAGCCGGCCCCGGTAGAGGATTTTGCGCAGCCCAAAAAGCGCGATTTTACACTGCGGCGCGAGGGCGATGTATTTTTTGTGGAGGGCGAGTGGCTGTTAAAACTTTTAAACCAGATAAACCCCGACGATTACGAATCGCTGCAGTATTTTCAGCGGTGTTTGCAATCCTCCGGCATTATTGCGGCCTTAGAGCAGGCCGGCGTGCAGGAGGGGGACACCGTTTGCGTTTACGATATTGAATTTGACTATGTACCGTAAAAAATTTTAAAGTAATAGGAAGAATAAATGGGACAAGATATAAAAACGCTTGGCACCGGCGCGTTGGCCTTTGTGGGGGACGCGGTCTACAGCCTGTTTGTGCGAGAAAAGCTGGCCGAAATTAACCGCCCGGCCGGGGCGCTGCACAGCCTTTCGGTAAATTATGTTCGGGCGGGGGCGCAGGCTAAGGTAGCCGCCGCCCTTTTGGGGCAGCTGACCGAGCAGGAGCTGGCTGTTTTTAAACGCGGCCGAAATTTGCACACCGGCAACACGCCCAAAAACGCAACCGACGCCGAGTATCACGCCGCCACCGGGCTGGAGGCGCTGTTTGGGTATCTGCAGCTTTCCGGCAATGCGGCACGGGCGCGCCAATTGTTTGAGGCCGCCTGGCAGCTTCAAAACAGCTAATAAATTATTTAAAACATTCGGTGTTGCCGGGCCTGTCCGTGTAACGGGCGGCAGCAAAAAAACAAGCCGTACGCCGGTTTATTGCATTGGTTGGGGTAGAGCCGACTTGCAACGGCCGGTTTGCAGCCTAAAACCCGGCTTTAACGCTTTTTTCTGTGTTTGTTGGGTGCTGCTGTAAAATATAACGCCGCTCGGCGGGCATACTCTATTATATATAAGTATAAAGGGGTGTGCCTGTGAAAAGCAGTTTAAAAACATCAGCCGCTGCCGTAACGGCCGATTATTTATTTTACACGGCCGGCGCGTTTATTTACGCCTTTGGCTTTTATTATTTTATTGAAAATAACGGCATTTCGCCCGGGGGCTTTACCGGCGTGGCGGCGGTGCTGCATTTTTGGCTGGGGCTGCCAACCGGCGCTTTGTACTTTGTGCTGAATGTGCCGGTGCTGCTGTTAGGGCTGTTTTTAATTGGCGGCAGATTTATGATTCGCACCACAGCGGTTACGGTGTTTATTTCGGTTTTTATGCAGCTTTGCGCCGCTGTTTTTCGCCCCTTTTCGGGCGACCGCCTGTTGGCAGCGCTGTTTGGCGGTATGTTAAGCGGGCTTGGCATTGCAGCGGTTATGCTGCGTGGGGCAACCACCGGCGGTATAGATATTTTAGCAAAGCTTTGGCGGCGTAAAAGGCCTTACCTTTCAATGGGGCTGGTTATGCTGCTGTTAGATGGCGCCGTGGCGCTGCTGGCGGCGGTATGCTACAAAGATCTGCAAACCTTGCTGTACACGGCCGTTTCGTTGTTTGCCTCCAGCCGCGTGATTGACGCAGTTTTGTACGGTGGGGATCGGGGTCGCCTGCTTTTTATTATTACCGCAAAAGGGCAAGAGCTTTCGGGCAAGATCATGCAGCAGCTGCGGCGTGGAGTAACGCTGTTGCCGGCTGTGGGGGCCTATTCCGGCAATTCCGGCAGCGTGTTGCTTTGCGCACTGCGTGAGCCGGAGGTGGCTCGCGCAGTGCAATTGGTGCGCCAAACCGATCCGCACGCCTTTACGGTTATTACCGTTACCGGCGGCGTTTTGGGGGAGGGGTTTCAGCTGCGCGCCATGGCCGAGCAGCCCAATTCCCGCAGTTAACGGCGCTTGCCGCCCGTGCTTTAAAGCGTTGTTTGGCTTTATGTTGGGGCAGCAAGGCGCAAAGCTCCCTGTAAGCGTTTACCTTACGGCAGTTTTTTGCTTTACTGCCCAAAGCCTAAAAACAGTAAAGCCGGCGGGGCGTTTGCCCGGCCGGCCCGCCGGCGAAATGGTACCGGCAAAATGTTCTTTACCGGTAAAGGCTACCGGCTGTACAAGCTATTCTGCAGCGTTTTAAAGCTTAAAATTGGTCGTTATTCTGCTGCTGTTGCTGTTTTTGTTGCTGTTGCTGCTGCTGTTTTTGCTGCTGTTGCTGCTGTTGCTTTTGCTGATTTTGCTGCTGCTGTTTTTGTTGGTTCTGGTTATTCATTTTTTTCACCACGCTTTCGGTATTGCTTGAAGTACATCTACTTCATTTTACAGTTTGCCCGCAATTATTTTAATTATGCAAAAGGGGTTATTTTTTTGAAAGAGCAGTTTTTAAAACATCTGGCCGGTTTTTCGGGCTACACCCTGCCGCAGCTGCAAGCCATTTTTAGTAAACCGGCCTACCGCGGTATTCGGCTAAACCCGCTAAAGGCAACGCCCAAGGTGCTGCAGGCCGGCTTTCGCTTTTTGTTAGAGCCAACCCCTTTTTGCCAAAATGCTTACTATCTGCCCCCAACCTACCAGGGCATTGGGCACCACCCGCTGCACCACGCCGGTGCGTTTTATGTGCAAGAGCCCTCGGCCGGCTCGGTAATTACCGCTGTGGCGGCGCAGCCGGGCCAGCGTGTTTTAGATCTCTGCGCCGCCCCGGGCGGAAAATCTACCGGAATAGGGGCGCTTTTAGCCGGTAAGGGGCAGCTTTGGAGCAACGAGTTTGTAAAAGGGCGCACGGGCGCGCTGCTTTCTAATTTAGAGCGGTTTGGCATTGCCAACGCTGTTGTAACAAGCATGAATACGGCCAACCTGTGCGCCGCCTTGCCGGAATATTTTGATACGGTTTTGGTAGACGCCCCCTGCTCGGGCGAGGGCATGTGCCGCCATAATCCCGAGGCGCTGCGGCAGTGGAGCCTGCAAAACATTGCCCTTTGCGTGCCGCGCCAGCGCGAAATTTTAACGAATGCCCTTGCGGCATTAAAGCCGGGTGGTAAGCTGGTTTACAGCACCTGCACCTTTAATTTGCAGGAGAATGAAGAAAATGTTGCCTGGCTGCTTAGTACATTTAGTAATTTAAAAATACAAAATGTAAATTTTGCCTTTGGCCAACCGGGGTACGGTAAGTTCCCCTTTGCAAACAGTGTGCGCCGCATTTTCCCAACCAACGGCGGCGAGGGGCACTTTTTAGCCGTGTTTCAAAAAGAAGATTCTTTTGAAGAAACAAGCACCACCTTGCCGGGCGGCGTAGCCTTGCCCAAAATTTCTTCCGCCCAAAAACTGCCTTGGCAAACCTTTTTTAGCGAGAATTTAAGCGCCGTGCCCGCCGGGGAGTTTAGTGCAAAAAACAACCGGCTGTACCTGGTTCCCGCCGGGTTTCCGCAACTGCCGGGCGGGGTGCTGCGGGCCGGGCTTTTGCTGGGCGAGTTTAAGCAAAATCGTTTTGAGCCGGCCCACGCGCTGTTTACCTGCCCGCTGGTAAAACCGCTGCAATCATTAGAGCTGTCGCTTTCCGATCCGCGGCTTTCGGCCTTTTTGCACGGGCAGGAAATTTCGGCCCAGGGCCTGCAAAAGGGCTTTGTAAGGGTTACGGTAAGCGGTGTGCCGTTGGGCTTTGGCAAGTACAGCGGCGGGGTGTTAAAAAATCGCTATCCTAAGGGGCTGCGGGAATTAAACGAGAATGCCCAACCGAATTGGGGTGTAGAACAAAATTAAAATGCAAAAAACAAACTTTCAACTGCAAACAAACGCCGTTTTAAATAGTCTTGCGGCGCAAAATAAGCGCGAAAGCCTGTTGCTGCACGCCTGCTGCGCCCCGTGCGCCAGCTATGTGTTAGAATATTTAACGCACTATTTTAATATAACGGTGTTTTTCAGCAACAGTAATATTACGAATGCTAACGAGTACCAAAAACGCTTGCAGGCGCTGTACCGCCTTTGCAGCCTGGCCCCCTTTTGTAAAGGGGTTGCCGTGGTGGCAGACGATTATAACCCCCAAAGCTTTTTTGCCGCCGCCAAAGGGTTAGAAAAAGAGCCGGAGGGCGGCGTTCGCTGCACCGCCTGCTTCGAATTACGCTTAGGGCGCGCAGCGCAGTATGCCGCCGAAAACGGTTTTTCATATTTTGCTACCAGCTTAAGCATTAGCCCCTACAAAAACGCGGCGCTGCTAAATAGCATTGGGGAAGGCCTTGCCAAAAAGTACGGGTCGCTTTGGCTGCCGGCCGATTTTAAAAAGCGCGGCGGTTATCAACGGTCTATTGAGCTGTGCCGCCAATACGGCATTTATCGCCAGCATTATTGCGGCTGCGCCTTTTCGCAGCCGGCCAATAGGATCTCCGACGATCAAGAAAAATAGCCGCCTTTGCTGATCTTTTATTGTTAAATAAAAAAGATTACATTTTTTAAAAAAACGCAAAAAAAGTTCTTGACAAGGGGGAACAGATGTGGTATTATAATTGGGCGCTCTAAAAAACGGAGCGCGGCGAACCTTGAAAATTAAACAACGATGACGAAAAAGGAAACCCGAAAATTCCACAAGCGAAAGTTTGTGAAAGAACGAGTAAAGACGAAAGTCAGCAAGAGCTAAACAAAAGCTCTAAAGTAGATTTAGGCAGCCGAGAGGTTGTTTAGATAAGATATTTTAGAGAGTTTGATCCTGGCTCAGGACGAACGCTGGCGGCGTGCCTAACACATGCAAG
>OIZO01000145.1_pt1 | contig 57721 bp, 41 predicted proteins | sample 1588551 | NCBI WGS metagenome assembly OIZO01 (sample SAMN03283271) | human gut metagenome | biome: human-associated habitat; material: feces | host: Homo sapiens | place: Peru | collected 2012
AGAAGAAGATTCAGAAGAACAAGTTCGACTTCAACGACTTCCTCGGACAGATTGAACAGATAAAGAAGATGGGTAACCTCAAAGACCTCGCATCGATGATACCTGGCGTTGGCAAGGCCATCAAGGATGTCGATATCGACGACAACGCATTCAAGGGCATCGAGGCTATCATCAAGAGTATGACTCCGAAGGAGCGCTCTAACCCTGAAATCCTCAACCAGAGTCGCCGCATGCGTATAGCAAAGGGTAGCGGAACCAACATTCAGGAGGTGAACCGACTCATCAAACAGTTTGACCAAACGCGCAAGATGATGAAGCTCGTCACCGGAACCAATATGGCAAAGATGGCTGGAATGATGGGTAAGATGAAGGGAATGCCCGGAATGCCTAAGTTTTAAAACATAACAATATGCAACTTATAGACGGAAAAGCAACTGCCGAAGCCATTAAGGCTGAAATAGCAGAAGAAGTGAAGGCCATAATGGCTAAAGGAGGCAAGCAACCACATCTGGCTGCCGTGCTCGTAGGCCACGACGGAGGTTCGGAGACATACGTCAAGAACAAGGTTCTGGCTTGTGAGAAGTGTGGCTTCAAGTCGACACTCATCCGATATGAGGACGACATCACCGAAGAAGAGCTGTTGGCTTGTGTCGACAAGCTCAACCATGATGCCGACGTAGACGGATTCATCGTGCAGTTGCCACTGCCGCGCCACATTGACGAGCAGAAGATAATTGAAGCTATCGACTACCGCAAGGATGTTGACGGATTTCATCCAGTCAACGTGGGTCGCATGGCCATCGGACTGCCGTGCTTCATTTCTGCCACACCGCTTGGCATCGTGACGCTGCTAAAGCGTTACGGCATCGAGACAGCAGGCAAGAAGTGCGTAGTACTGGGTCGCAGCAACATCGTGGGCAAGCCTATGGCACAGCTCATGATGCAGAAGCAGTATGGCGACTGTACTGTCACCGTGTGCCACTCGCACACCAAGGACATCAAGCACGAATGTCTTGAGGCAGACATCATCATCGCTGCCATAGGTCGTCCCGACTTCGTAACGGCAGATATGGTAAAGCCAGGAGCTGTAGTCATCGATGTTGGCACAACTCGTGTGCCCGATGCTTCACGCAAGAGCGGCTACCGTCTTAATGGTGACGTGAAATTTGATGAGGTTGCACCCAAGTGTTCATACATCACACCCGTGCCAGGTGGCGTAGGTCCGATGACGATTTGCTCGCTCATGAAGAATACGTTGCAGGCGGCGCTTGTTAAGTAGTTGTGATGTTGTCCACCATCTCAACATCACAACACCACAACCTTAATAAATATGACAGCAGAGGATTATTACAAGCTCGGTAATGAGCATAGACGTAAGGGCGACTGGAAACATGCTCTCGACTGTTATCTTGAAGCGATAGCACTCGACCCCAATTCGCCAGCCGTTGAAGCCAAACAGATGCTTGACGACATACTTGCTTATCGTTGCAAAGACATGTATAACCCTTAATCAAATAAACTACACACCCTAAAACAAAACGAAAAACTATGGGAAAAATGAAAGGTGTCATCGTGGTCAATACCGACCGGTGCAAGGGGTGCTCCCTTTGTGTGGTGGCTTGCCCAAAAAATGTGATTGCCCTGTCAGCGAAGGCCGTCAATGTGCATGGCTATCGCTATGCTGAGGCAGTGCTTCCGGACGAATGTATCGGATGCGCGTCGTGCGGTATTGTATGTCCTGACGGATGTATAACAGTTTACAGAAAAAAAATGGAGGACTAATCGCTATGGCAGAACAGGAAGTAAAACTTATGAAAGGCAACGAGGCTCTTGCCCACGCTGCCATTCGTTGCGGTGCCGATGGCTATTTCGGCTATCCTATTACACCGCAGACTGAAGTCATTGAAACGCTTGCCGAACTCAAGCCGTGGGAAACAACCGGTATGGTTGTGGTACAGGCAGAGAGTGAGGTGGCATCCATCAACATGGTTTATGGTGGTGGTGGTGCCGGTAAGAAGGTAATGACCTCGTCGTCAAGTCCTGGTGTGTCGCTCATGCAGGAAGGCATTTCCTACATGGCAGGCGCTGAAGTTCCCGGACTTATTGTCAACGTACAGCGCGGAGGTCCTGGACTGGGTACCATTCAGCCGTCGCAGAGTGACTATTTCCAGGCCACACGTGGTGGCGGCAATGGTGACTATTACATCATTGTGCTTGCACCTAACTCGGTGCAGGAAATGGCAGACTTTGTAGACCTTGGCTTCACGCTTGCCTTTAAATATCGTATACCTGCTATGATTCTTAGCGACGGTGTAATCGGACAGATGATGGAGAAGGTGGTATTGCCGCCTATCAAGCCCCGTCGCACTGAAGAGGAGATTCTGCGCGAGTGCCCTTGGGCAACAACAGGACGTTCAAAGGGTCGCAAGCCCAACGTAATCACTTCGCTTGAGTTGAAGTCGGAGGTTATGGAGCTGCGCAACCTGCATCTGCAGGAGAAGTATCGCAAGATACGTGAGAACGAGGTTCGCTACGAAACCAAGTTCATGGACGATGCCGAATATATGATTGTGGCATTCGGTAGCGCAGCGCGCATTGCCGAGAAGGCCATTGAGATGGCACGTGCCGAAGGCATAAAGGTGGGACTGTTCCGTCCTATTACGCTGTGGCCGTTCCCGACAAACGAGATAGCAGCTGCAGCAGCTAAGGTCAAGGGTATACTTGTAGCCGAAATCAATGCCGGACAGATGGTAGACGATGTACGTCTGGCGGTTAATGGCGCAGTACCTGTAGAGCATTACGGACGACTCGGTGGCATCGTGCCCGAGCCAGAGGAAATGGTAAAAGTATTAAAGGAGAAATTGGTATGAACGATATAGTATCACCCGAGAACCTGGTATACAAGAAGCCAGATCTTCTCAACGAAAACCATATGCACTATTGCGCCGGTTGCTCACACGGCATGGTACACAAACTCGTAGCCGAGGTAATTGAGGAAATGGGCATGCAGGACAAGACGATTGGCGTAAGCCCCGTTGGTTGTGCTGTGTTTGCATATAATTATATCGACATCGACTGGCAGGAAGCTGCACACGGACGTGCTCCAGCCTGTGCCACAGCTATCAAGCGTTTGTGGCCCGACCGCCTCGTGTTTACCTATCAGGGCGACGGTGACATGGCTTGTATAGGTACGGCAGAGAGCATTCACGCACTCAACCGTGGCGAGCACATTGCCATGATATTCATCAACAATGCCATATATGGTATGACCGGCGGTCAGATGGCTCCTACAACCCTCATTGGCCAGAAGACATCTACATGTCCTTACGGTCGCGACCCGCGTCTGCACGGATGGCCGCTCAATCTCTCTGAGATAGCAGCCCAGCTGCCCGGTACATGCTACGTATCGCGTCAGAGTGTTGAGAATGTAGCCTCTATACGCAAGGCCAAGGCAGCCATCAAGAAGGCATTCACCGCTTCTATGCAGGGCAGCGGATCGTCGCTCGTCGAGATTGTTGCTACATGCAACAGCGGATGGAAGCTCACACCAGTCCAGGCCAACAAGTGGATGGAGGAGAATATGTTTAAGCAGTATCCCAAGGGCGACTTAAAAGACACGACAAACCTATGAAAGCAGAAATAATCATATCAGGTTTCGGAGGACAGGGCGTGCTCTCAATGGGCAAGATACTTGCCTACTCCGGACTTATGGAGGATAAGGAAGTGACATGGATGCCAGCTTACGGCCCCGAACAGCGAGGCGGAACGGCTAATGTCACAGTCATCGTCAGCGACGAACGTATTTCATCGCCAATTCTCAGCCATTACGATGTGGCTATTGTGCTCAACCAGCCATCGCTCGACAAGTTCGAGCCTAAGGTTAAGCCGGGCGGCATACTTATCTACGACGGTTTCGGCATCATCAATCCGCCGACACGTAAGGATATCAACGTATACCGCATTGACGCCATGGACAAAGCTGCTGAGTTGAAGAACTCGAAGGTGTTCAACATGATTGTGTTGGGCGGACTGCTCAAGGTTTGCCCCATCGTAAGCACCGACGGATTGAACAAGGCTTTGTTCAAGACTCTGCCTGAGCGCCATCATGGCCTCATTCCTCTCAACATGCAGGCTGTAGAGGAAGGCATGAAGATAATGACAAAGATGTAGCCTTATAGGCTGCAACAACACATCCAATAGAATTTCTATTGAACTTAATTTTTTATAACTCTCTAATTAATTATTGTGGGGGCGGGTTGCAGTGATGCAGTCCGCCTCTTTTTGTTGATATAGGTACGCAAAATACCACAATTTTCGATAAATCGTAAATTATTATAGATTTTTTTTTACATTTCTTTTGTTATTTATGATGTTTTTGTATCTTTGCATCCGGTAACTATTGTAAAGAACTTTTTGACAAATATTGCTAAAACGATAGTATTACGAGCTTAAAGTTGAATTTTTGAAACATAATCACTTAATATGGATGATCGCATGAAGACAAACACTTTGGGCGTATCCTGCAGTAGGATTCTTGAATCTGTAGGTATGCGCAATCTTGTTTTGGGATGTGCCATCGCCTCCTTGTTCCAGATAGGAGGAGTGACAGCGCAAGCTCAGAATGTTAAAGGTACGCCTCAGTCTGCCACCACTGCAAAGGGGCAGATGTATCGAGGTGTAGTAGTAGACGATGAGGACCAGCCGCTCCTTGGCGTTAGCGTTAAGGACAAGCACGGCAAGACCTTGACATTGACCGACCAGACCGGTGAATTCCGCGTAATGTTGCCTGCTGGCGAAACCACACTTACGTTCTCGTATGTGGGAATGAAGCAGCAGAAGATGCGCATGTCTACCGGCAAGAAGAATGTCATACGTCTTCAGGCCGATGCCAACGCTATCGGTGAGACCGTGGTTACGGGTATCTACTCGCGCAAGAAGGAGAGCTTCACTGGTTCGGCTGCATCCTATCGCAAGGAGGAACTCAAGGCTATAGGCAACCAAAACGTGCTGCAGAGCCTTTCGGCACTCGACCCTTCGTTCGTCATCCTGGAGAACAATCTTGCAGGTTCCGACCCTAATGCCAAGCTGAACATCAACATCAACGGTACGACAAGTATCAACGGACTCTCTGACAAGTACGGCAACGACCCCGACCAGCCGCTCTTCATTCTTGACGGTTTCGAGACCACGCTCCAGCGCATCTCCGACATGAGTATGGACCGTATCGAGAGCATCACCATTCTTAAGGATGCTGCGTCTACAGCCATCTATGGTTCGAAGGCAGCCAACGGCGTTGTAGTAGTCGAGACAAAGAAGCCTGAGGCAGGCAAGCTGCGTTTCACTTACAACGGTAGCTACAACGTGAGTTGGGCAGACCTGAGCGACTACAATCTTATGAATGCCAGCGAGAAGTTGCAGTTTGAGAAACTTTCTGGCTATTACGGTCGTCTCGACGAGAACGGCGAGATACTTGATGACCTTTACCGTGCTACCTATTATAATAGGTACAAGAATGTAGTGGCAGGACTCGATTCCTATTGGATGAGCGAGCCGCTGCGCACAGGTTTTTCTCACGACCATAGCTTCAATGCCGAAGGTGGCGACTCAGCCTTCCGCTACGGTCTGACATTGCGCTATCGCGATAACGGTGGTGTGATGAAGAACTCAAGCCGTAAGAACATCGACGGCTCGGTAGACCTTTCTTACCGCATCGACAAATTCAATTTCAGCAACCAGACCAACATTTACTTTACTGATACCGACAACAATGTCGTGTCGTTCAGCCAGTTTGCACAGGCCAACCCTTATTATTCAAAGCGTGATGCCGACGGCGAAGTGTATAAGGTGCTCGAAAGCTACGAAACCCTCAACGGTACACAGTATGTATACAATCCGTTGTGGAACTATCAGCAGAAGAGCTTCAACCGTGGCGACGAACTCCAGTTCAACAACAACTTCAATGTCGAGTATCGTCCGATACCAGCCTTGCGTCTTAATGCACGTTTAGGATTTACCACATCGCGTGGCAAGTCAGAAGTGTTCCGCTCGCCTTATGACACCTCGTTTGCGGCAACCGAGGAGGTGAACCGTGGCAACTATACACGTTCCGACAACAACAATACGAGTTGGGACGGCAGTTTTATAGCAAGCTATGGCGGTATGACCGGACGTCACACCTACAACCTCGTGGCTGGTTCGCAACTGTCGGAGCGCAACGCTACAAGTGCATCCAACACTACACGTGGCTACATCAGCGACAAGTTCTGGAACCCCAACTTCTCTAATGGCTATGCCGAGAACAGCCGTCCGTCGTCGTCGATTACCAAGACACGCTCAGCCAGCTTCTATTTCAATGGCAACTATGCCTACGATATGCGCTATCTGTTCGACTTCAACGTGCGTACAGACGGTGCTTCGGTTTATGGCATCAACAATCCGTTCTCTACCACCTACTCGGTAGGTGTGGCATGGAACATCCACAACGAGCACTTCTTCAAGCGCAACAAGTATGTGAGCAACCTCAAGGTGCGCTACACATTCGGTAATCCTGGCAACCAGAACGTTGATGCCAAGCTTGCCAACAACGTTTACAATTACTACACCAGTTATCCCAACCCGTTTGGTCTTGCAGCCATGGTTTCTAAGTGGGGCAACAACGACCTGAAGTGGAAGCGTACGCAGACACACAACTTCGGTTTGAACGCACTTATGTTCAACAATCGCCTGTCGCTCACTCTCGACTACAACATCCGCAAGTCCGACCCTGAACTCATCTCGGTAGAGCAGCCTACATCTACAGGCGTTTCGTCGATACCAATGAACATCGGTGCTACCGACAACCGCAGCTTCACCATAACCGTAGGTCTCGATGTCATCAAGCGCAAGGACTTCATTTGGCGTTTGACAGCCAACATGCTGCACACCACAACCAAGTACTACAACATCGGCAACACACTTGAGAAGCTCAACGCTGACGGCCGTGCCTCGCAGTCGCTCATACGCTACTACGACGGAGCCAGCACCACAGCATTGTGGGCAGTGCGCTCACTTGGTATCGACCCGATGAGTGGTAATGAGATATTCCTCTACAAGGACGGTTCGTATTCGTACAAGTGGGATTCCGACCAGGAAGTAAAGGTGGGCGACACCACGCCTGACGCACAGGGCAATTTCGGCACAACAATACGTTGGAAGGGATTCTCATTGGGCATGAACTTCCAGTATCGCGTAGGCGGACAGACAACGCTCAGCACACTGCTGTCGAAGGTAGAGAACATCAGCAACGAAGCTATAAAGTACAATCAGGACCGCCGTGCTCTGCACGACCGCTGGCAGAAGCCGGGCGACCATGCCAAGTTCAAGCGTATCAACGACACCTCGACAACCAACATGTCAACCCGCTTCATCGCTACCGAGAACACATTGCAGTGTACCAGCATCTCGCTTGGCTATGAGGACACCACATCCGATTGGCTTAAGGTTATGGGTATGTCGTCGTTCTACTGTCGCCTGTACACCAACAATATCTTCCGTCTCTCCACCATCAAGGAAGAGCGCGGTCTCGACTATCCGTTCTCAAGAAGCATTTCGGCTTCCATCGGACTTCGTTTCTAACCTCTAATTCAGACAACTATGAAAATTTTTAAGATAGTAAAACTCGGTCTTTTGTCGCTTGCCATCTGCGCTACGACAACATCGTGCAACGACTGGTTGCAAGTAGACACCGAAGACTCAATCATGGAAGGCTTGCTGTTTGAAAACGACGAGGGCTACATGTCGGCACTCAACGGCGTCTATTCGAAGATGAATGAGCTATACGGCTCTACACTCTCCATGGGAATGCTTGATGTCATGGCACAATATTATAATGTTGAGGCCAACTCCAACCATTCGTTCTACAATTCTGCCGCCTTCAAGTATGATCAGGCAGGTTTCAAGAGCACATCCAATTCGGTATGGACATCGCTCTATCTGTACATAGCCAACCTCAACACATTGCTCAAGCACTGCGACGACTCCGATTCAAAGCTCTCCAAGCTCTATCGTCCGTATGTCAAGGGCGAGGCGTTGGCACTGCGTGCATTCTTCCATTTCGACCTGTTGCGACTCTACGGTCCGATATATTCTGCCGAGACAGAGAACACCATTGTGATGCCTTATCAGGAGACAACGTCGAAGGAGATACAGCCGCTGCTTTCTGCCAAGGACGTGGCAGCTAAGATAATGCGCGACCTCAACGAAGCTGAGGAATTGCTCAAGGAAGACCGTATACGCAAGGACGGCGTGATGAACGGCGACTCTGACGACCCTAACGACAAGACAGCATTCCGCTATCGCAACTTCCGTCTCAACTACTATGCTGTTAAGGCCCTTAAGGCACGCCTCTATCTGTGGCTTGGCGACAAGGAGAATGCCTACAACGAGGCCACCTCTATAATCAAGCTCAATAAGGATGAGGGCGTATTCCCGTGGACAAGAAAGAATGCAGTGACCAGCACAAGCAATCCCGACCTTGTATTCTCGTCAGAAGTGATGTTCTCGCTCTACAATCAGAGCCGCAAGACCCTCTACGACGGAATGTTCAGTTCGAAAGGCGAGGTCAACAACATGCTTGTATTCAAGGGCTCGTCTATGGAAGACGGCAACCTCTTCTCGAAGCTCACCTACTTCTACGACGACTTCGGCGACCTTCGCCGCAACAACCAGTGGTCGGTAGAGACTATTAAGGTGAAGAGCGACAAGGAAGGCGAGGAAGACAAGAAGGAAGACATTCTGTGCTTCAACAAGTATAAGGATGTGCAGGCTTCGTCATTCCGCTATATGATACCGCTCATACGTCTCAGCGAGGTATACCTCATTGCAGCCGAATGTGCCAAGACCAATGAGGAAGCATTGGGATACATCAATGATATCCGCACGGCACGCAACTGTGTCAAGCTCGAACTCAAGGACGGACAGGGCGACGACGCTGTCCATGATTATATCTATCGTGAGTTTATGCGTGAGGAGATAGGCGAGGGCCAGATGTACTTCTTCTACAAGCGCAAGGCCATGAAGCAGATGATGTCGGGCACCGAGTTCGGACAGGAAGGTTCTTACTGGAATCCTGAGGACAAGCCGCTTGAAGGCAAGTACCAGATGGATGTCAACAAATACGTATGGCCATTGCCAGAGGTTGAGGCCAACAAACGCTTACTTTCTAAATAAGGAGGACAAACAATGAAGAAGAAGATATATTCAATACTGACGCTGGCTGTGGCTCTCTTCTCCCTCACCGGATGCGAGAAGGAGCTTATGGACTACGAGGGCAAGGACTGTCTGTATTTCGACGTGCGTCGTGGCGCGTCGTGGATAGAACCCGACCTTTGGGCACACTGGAACTACTCGGAGGTGACATTCGGCAACATTCTTTCCAACGACACCACCATAGCCGTAAAGATTTCGGCAACAGGAGCAGCCAAGGATTTCGACCGTGCCTTCCAGGTGATAGTCACCAAGGACAGCACCGAACTTCAGGAAGGCGTAGAGTACGAGCCGCTGAAGTCGGAGTATGCCATCAAGGCTGGCGAGACAAGCACATTTGTCGACGTCACGTTCCATCGCACCGAGCGCATGAACAACGACACGCTCAAGTTCCAGCTGCAGATCATACCCAACGACTATTTCCACACCATGTTCGAGAAGTATCTTGACTATCCCGGACCCTACGACGCTTCACAGCCCAAGGTAGAGTTCAACTACAATTCCAATGCACGCTTCCACAACATGTTTGTCGACGACGTGCTCATCCAGCCCGAACAATGGTTTGGTTCCGACCTCGGTGGAGGAACATTCGGCAAGTTCTCCGATGTCAAGTTCAAGTTTATGATGGAAATCTCTGGCACCACCATCTTCGACTACACACAAGAGAAGATGTCGTCTGCCCGCGCCACAGCCATAGGTCAGCAGGTAGCTGAGGAACTGGTGCGCCGCGCCCGTGCCAAGGACCCCGTCATCGACAAGGACGGCACCATGATGTGGGTGATGGCTGTGCAGAGCGGCAAGTATGGCAAGGATGCATGGACAGCGTTCACCAAACCAGAAGATTATCTAAAGAAACATGAAAATGACAAATAATATGAAAAAGACATATTGCTTACTATATATGCTTGGTTTGCTGGCATTCACGTCGTGTGTCGACGACGAGGGCTGCAACACAATGAGCGATGTTAATGAGGCCAAGATAGAGGGCATTGAAGACAGCTACTACAAGGTGGCTGACGTAGAGAACCTTGAGATACCGGTCAAGGTGACCGGCACGCTCTCGGGCGACGACCAGAGCAGCTTCGACTATATGTGGTATCTGTGTGCCAAGGATGTAGGTGGCACCAAGCACGTCCACACAGTGATAAGCAACGAGAAGGACCTTTCTTATCCTCTCACGAATATCCGTCCTGGCACTTATAGCATCTACTTCCGTGCCACCGACAAGGCCACCAAGCTCATCTACGAGAAGAACTGCCTGCTTAAGGTAATCAGCCCTTACGTACGTGGATTCTATCTGTATGGCGACAAGGCCGACGGCACCGTAGGCATCGACTTTGTCAGCATGCTTGAGGAGCGCGACACCACCGTCATAGCCGACATGTTCGAAAATACCCGAGGCATCAAGCACGCCAAGAACCTCTTCTTCACAGGATGTTCAGGAATGGGAGCATCGAAGGCCGACTTGGAGCACCTATATGCCGTAACCGACGACGGATCCTATCCGCTCACACACTCCTCGTCCGAGTCGAAGATAGCATTTGCCGAAACCGACTTCAACGAAATGGCATGGCCCACCATCAGCACTATAAAGAAGCCGCTGAAGGTGCTTGACATATGGCCCCACGCCTATGGCTCTGGCAACACTATGCGCTCGCGCACCTCGCGCTATGTCCTGACTGACCAAGCCATGTTCTTCGGTTCGCTCTATCAGGGCGAGAGCTATGGCAACCCTGCCAACTGCTATGTGCAGGGCGACGACAAGCTGGTAGAGCTGGCACCTTATGCATTCTATCCCGACAATTCGGGCTACACAAGTGCAGTATACTTCTTCGACCGCACCAACCACAAGTTTGTGAAGATAGCCAACACCTACAGTGCCAACACCAATCTGGCTGATGCTCCGGAGAATGGACAGGGTGCCTTCTGGCTCAAACAGACCGAGTATACACCCGTGCGCGACCTCGTATACGGCGAGAACGGCAAGGGCAACAACGGAGCCTCGTATGCACTGATGAACGATGCCGACGGCAAGTACTATGTATACATATTCCGTGCCGCCAGTGCCTATCAATTCGCGAAGATGACATCCAAGAACATCGACCTCAGCGTAGCCACCGACTTCACCAAGGCAAGCCACTATGCCTTCTACTCCAATCAGTACGTGATACTCTACTCGGTGGGCCACGACCTCTGGGCATACAACTACAACTCGAACAAGGCACAGAAGCTTAAGACCTTCGATGGCGAGATTACCTACATGGCGTTCGACGTCCACTCCGACGACAATGCTGACGACATCATTGTAGCCACATGGTCGGATGCAGAGAAGGGCATCGTATACAAATACGAGATGGAGGACAGCCCCAACGAACTTAAGATTAACGAGAAGGAGTATGCCACAAAGAACTATCCTTGGAAGACCAACCTTAAGGTGGTGAAGGTGGAATATCGCAACTGCTCTGACTAAACCATACAAACAAGAATCTATAACAGAATATGAAAACAGCAAAACTAATGGCAAGCCTGCTCATCGGGCTTTGCACATTGCCTGCCGCAGCACAGACCGACTTCCGCCACATATCGTTCGACGAAGCGCTGCAGGCAGCCAAGAAAGAGAAGAAACACGTATTCATCGACTTCTATACCGACTGGTGCGGACCATGCAAGCGAATGTCGCGCGAGGTGTTCCCCCAGAAGAGCGTTGGCGACTTTATGAATGCACGCTTCGTTTGCCTGAAGCTCAACGCCGAGAAGGAAGGCGTTGAGCTGGCAAAGAAGTATGGCGTTAAGGCTTATCCTACATATTATGTGATAGACGCTCAGGGCAAGCAGCTCATGACTGCAAGCGGCTCGATGCCTCCCGACGATTTCATAGCCAAGATTGAGTCGGGGCTCAATCCCGACCATTCGCCTGAGCGTATGAAGCAGTTGTATGCCGAGGGCAAGCGCACCCCCGACCTCATCAACAACTATGCGCTCTACCTTATGGAGCAGCGTAAGGAGGCAGAGGGCTTCAAGGTGATTGACGACTACTTCAATAGCCTCTCCGACAAGAAGCGACTCAGTGCCGACAACGCATTCCTCTTCACCCGCTACACCCTCAATCTCGACAACGACCGTGCCCGCTTCATGGTGGCTAATCACGACCGCTTCGACAAGAAGGTGCAGGAGGCTATATACACACGCATACAGAATCTGTATCACAACGCTCTCACTACCTACTTCTCGGGCTATCAGATGCGCGAGAAGAAGTACGTGGAGGCCGACTATCAGAAGCTTAAGAGCGAGATGCTTGCCATGCATCTCGACCAGAAGTATGAGTATGCGCCGATGTTCCGCCTCATAGAGAGCCATGTAGCTGATGACGACAATACCTTCCTCAACAACTGCGACCGCGAGTATGACAATCTGAATCCTCGCGACCGCACGTTGCTCATACTTAATCTCACACGCCTCATTGAGCCTAAAGACCTAGCTATGAAGCAGAAGCTGTCTGCTTTCATACGCTCGCGTCTTGCCAAGATGGACGGCAACACCATCTCGCTTGCCGGACGACTGCTCGACAGCATCGAACAGGAGTGAGGAGTTTTTTCAGTTGAGAGTTGAGAATTGAGAGTTGAGAGTTATGATTACTTTTAAAGCTTTTAGTTTTCTGTTAAAGCATAAACAACAAGTATATCATAACTCTCAACTCTCAATTCTCAACTCTCATTTTTCAACCTGGTTGATACAATATTTGTATTTTTTACTGCTCAAAACTGCTTGCTGAATGCGCAACGAAATCTTTTGCTCAAAATTCGCGAGTTTTGAGCGTTTGTAGTTATTTTATTTATAATCAGTGAGTTATGTGTTTCTTTGTCGAAGCTAAAGAAATTTCATCACGTAAAATACCTCCCTTTCTTTTAAAATGTACTCCTTTTGCACTCCAACTGTACTTCATTTGCATTGCAACTGTACTCCTTTTACACTCCAACTGTACTTCATTTGCAATACAAAGAAGCCTTAAATGGAGAATAGGGTGGTGTAGGATGCAGCAAAAACCATAAAAAACGACCTCTCAAATCTCTAGAATCGATTTTTCGTTTGTAACACTTTTTTACTGCTTGTACTATATTTGTCACCAGTATCCTTTTGTTTAAAGTCACGAATTTTCATGAATTATCCATGAATGTTCGTTCCAAAGAAATTCGTGAATGATTCGTGGCATTCATGACTCCTCTTTCTTTTTGTAATACTCCATATCGAAATAATTATGTGTAATATTTGGAGATACCCCAATAATTGTATACCTTTGACGGCTCCTAACCGCCACATTCGCCTCTTATAGGCAGTATGGAATGTACGAAGAAGAGATAGATGGATAAAAAATGTTTTGAATCTTTCTTTAAGGAGAAGTACTCTCAGGCATATTTTCTTGCTTTGCGCATCTTGCACGATGATGAAGCAAGCAAGGATGTCGTAGCCGATGCTTTCGAACTGGTTTTGCGAAGAACGAAGCAGGAAAAGGTGGATAACATTTCGGCTTATCTGATGACTTCGGTCAGGAATGTTTGTCTGGACTATATACGCAAGCAGAATGTGAGGAGTCATTATGTGCAGGCAAGTGTACAATCTACCGAACCGTCTACTCAAAATCCTGATAATTGGGATGTACGCGAGGAGAAGATACAGGCCATAATGTTGAGTCTCGATGAGCTGACTCCACGAACACGCCAGATTCTGAAACTCTGTTATGTGGAGCGCAAGAAATATCGTGAGGTGGCATTAGAGCTGGATATCAGTGAGAGTGCTGTTAAGAAGCATATCATGCAGGCTTTGAGCTATATGCGACAGAAGTTCCGAACGCGCCAGTTTTACTAACCTTAACTTATTCTAACTTATTATTACCTCATTATGGGTGTCGTATTTCGGTATTAATACGTTTTATAAGTACTAAATATAAACTAATGAAAGAAAAACAAGACGATATACTGAAAATATTAGATGCTCTTGACGATACGCAACATGTTGATGAGCATCTTCAAACTCTTCTTGACAGCGAGGAGGGTAGGGAAATTATGTGCGATATACTGGACCTCGATGAAGCTGTCAACCGAAAGATGGGCAAGGCTCCTGATGCAGATAAGGCATGGAAGCGATTCTGTCGGCAGCCTAAGAAGATAAGGCTTGTACCTTTCTTACGCTATGCAGCTGCTTGTGCAGCAATAGTAGTCGTAGCATTAGTGCTGATGTACGACAATCGTTCGTCATACAATCAGCCGGTAGCCCAAACCAATGAGTCGGTAGAGATACACAAAGTTGAGAGTCCGTCGCTGTTGGACAAGATAAAGAATATATCGTTGCTCCCTGCGCGCACCATAACTGTTGTGGCTAAAGAGCAGAAAGACGTGACTCTGCCTGATGGCACAACGGTTTGCATGAATGCCAACAGTACATTAAAGTATAAGGAGAACTTCGGCACAGCCAATCGCAATATCCAATTTTGTGGCGAGGGATATTTTAATGTACGCCGTAATGCCTCGCTACCTTTTATTATAAAGACAAAGACTGTTCAGACCAAAGTGTTGGGAACAGAGTTCAATCTGCGTTGTTATGATGCGGAGGATGTTCACGTCACTCTTGTGAAAGGTTCGGTTGAGGTGGCTATGAACAGCGAGAAGGTAAGGATTGCTCCCAATCAGGATGCCTATCTGGCTGAAGGCTCTGTAAAAGTACAAGAAGTCAATCCAAAGGATTTCACCAGTTGGAGGGAAGGCATATTGTATTTTGACAATGCCTCATTGCGCACCATATTGCAGCAACTTGGCAAGGTGTATAATGTAAACGTTGTATGTCGTGACAAACAGCTTCTCGACAAGCACTATCATTTTATGTGTAGTGTGAACGACAGCCTGGACGAAGTCCTGCATTTGCTCAACATTACTTCTGATATTAACGTAAAATTGCGCGATAACGCTATCGTAATAGACTAATTGAAAGATTTTTTAAAAAAAATCTTTCAATTAGGTACCCTATTTATTCTTTAGCACGTCATAGTGGCATATTGTGAAAGCAATAAGCATTTATTAATTATACAAAATCTGCTACTATGAGAGAAAAGAAAATTCTATTTTCGGCATGCTTAGCATTGATGTTGTCTGGATACAACGGCAATAATGCTGTTGCACAGACTAATAGTGTGAAGTATGAGCAAGTGATTAAGTCAAAACCTCTGACCAAGGTTTTGAAAGAGTTGGAAGTGAGGTTTAATACAAAGATTGTTTTCTCATACGATGATCTTGCTTCTTACAAGGTGAACGCTAAGGTTAAGGCTAACACCGTTAACGAAGCCTTAAATCAGGTTCTTGTCGGACTTCCTATCAGTTATACTATAAGCAATGGAATAATTTCCGTAAAGATTTCCACATCCCCCAATTCTGGAAAAGTAAGAATTTCAGGTAAGGTGTTTGATGCTCAAGGTGAGCCTATTCCTGCTGCAACTGTAGCATTGCAGGGTAAGAAAGGTGTAGGAACCGTTACTGACAACAATGGTAACTTTTCTATAAATCTTGATAAGGGAAATGGCGAGACATTGTTGTTCTCTTACCTTGGAATGAACACTACTACTTATTATGTAAACTGTCGCAAGGATATTAATAATGTTTCTATTACCTTGAACGATGACAAGAAGTTGATTGACGAAGTGGTTGTCATCGGTTATGGCACAGCCAAGGCTAAGGACTTGACAGGTTCGGTGTCACGTCTTTCGGAGAAGGATGTAGAAAATGCACCTATGACTTCAAACATTGCCAGTATGATTCAAGGTAAGGCTGCAGGTGTTAACGTTATGATATCCAATGCCTCTCCTACTTCTCCAATATCTTTGGTTATTCGTGGTCAGTCTTCGCTCTCGGGCGACGGACAGCCATTATGGGTGATTGACGGTGTGCCTCAGTATTCCACCAGTATTTCGGGCGATGTGAGCAATACATTGTACAATCTTGACCTTAATGACGTACAGAGTATCGACATCTTGAAAGATGCTTCTGCTACAGCTATTTATGGTTCTCGTGCCGCTAACGGTGTTGTTATCGTAACCACTAAGACAGGTGCCGAAGGTATGAAGCCTACCATTGAGTTTAATGCTCGTTATGGTTGGCAGTCGCTGAATTCAAACAATCTGAAGACCCTCAATTCAGAAGAGTACAGAGCATTCTCGCAGAAGGCAAATTTGTTGGAGGCTTATAGATATGGTGGTTTGACATATTTCAACAAGAAATATATGGACATCAACAAGTTCAAGCAAATCAATACCAGCCAGTGGGATATGAGTGACATTGCAGACATCTGGTTGCCCAATGCTTATTATGACGGACATGACAACTATTGGGACATGATGACTCAGAATGCTGCTGTTCAGAACTATAACGTCTCTATACGTGGTGGTTCGCCCAAGACTTCTTACTATGCTTCTATCAGCTATAAGGACCAGGATGGTATTGTCAAGGGTAGCAACTCACGCAACTTTGGTGGACGCTTCAACTTTGAGTCAATGGTTTCTGACAAGCTGAAGTTTGGTATGAATATGGATGCTTCTTCGCGTACAGCCAACAACAAGGACAATATGATCTCTACATTGATTAATATGCGTCCTGACTATCCGGCATATAATGAAGACGGTAGCATCAATACCATCGACTATTATACAAAGAATCCGCTTATAGAATGGAAGAACTTGAATCACAGCACTTCAAGAAACATCAATGCTTCGGCATTCTTGGAGTACAACATCTTCAAGTTCTTAAAGTTCCGTACGACATTGAATGCTCAGTATGGCAATGTTAAGTCGGAGTCGTTCTCACGTCGTTCGTACGATGGTGCCAACAACTCAGGCTCACAGCGTGATGCGCAAAACTATACTATGGTATGGGACAACTTGCTGACATTCTACAAGACTATGCGCAAGCACGACGTGCAGGCCATGTTGGGACATTCGGTAGAGCATGTCTCTAGTGACTATATGTCGGCAGGTGGCACCAACTTTCCTGACGACGACATCCTTACCAACCTTGGAAGTGCCGCCAACAGAACCAGCATGAACAGCAACAAGACAGCCTGTTCGTTGGTGTCAGTCTTCGCCCGTGCTCAATATAAATATGACAACCGATATCTGCTTACCGGTACATTCCGCGCCGACGGATCTTCACGTTTTGGTAAAGACAACCGTTGGGGATACTTCCCGTCTGTAGCAGCTGGTTGGATTATGACAGAAGAAGAATTTATGAAGCCGTTGAAGAATGTAGTCAGCTATCTGAAGCTCAGAGCATCGTATGGCTTGACGGGTTCGCAGAACTTGGGCTATTATGACTTTGCCAGCTACATCGGCTCGAATATGTACAACAATCAGCCAGGCACTTACCCCTCTTCATTGGGCAACAACACCCTGCAGTGGGAGTCGCAGACACAGACCGATATAGGTATCGACTATGGATTCCTCGACGACCGTATCCGCGGATCGTTCGGATGGTATCGCAAGTATGTTGACAATTTGATTACCAACCGCCCCGTGCCATTGTCGTCAGGCTTCTCTTCAGCTGACCAGAATATCGGAGCCATAAGTAATACCGGTGTTGAGTTTGACATTACAGCCGACATCATCAAGGCACGCAATCTGACATGGCAGGTCAACTTCAATGCTGCTCACAACCGAGGCATTCTGGAGAAGCTTAACGGTGTTGACAAATATCTTGGTGGTACAGCATATGCCAATTACAAGATAGAAGAAGGTGGCAAACTGGGTCGTTTCTACGGATATGTAGATGCTGGCCGTTTGTTTGAGAATGCCGAGGAGGTTTGGGCTGTCAAGCCTATCAACGTAGCCACCGGCAAGCCAGCCAACTATCATGTCACTTCGTTCACCGAAGACGCAGGTGACGTTTATGTAGTTGACCTTGACGGCGATGGCAAGATTACAGCCGACGGTGACCGCACCTATATCGGCGATGCCATTCCCGATGTGTTTGGAGGCTTCGGTACAACATTGTATTGGAAAGGCTTGATGTGCAATCTCACCTTTACATATTCTATCGGTGGCAAGCGCTATTGGGCAAAGGAGGCTAGTACCTTCGGTGGAACCAACGTATATAATGCCTTGAACATCGTGAAGGACAGCTATACAATGATAGGCGACAATACTGCCATCTACCCAGTGGTGACCCACTATGGTATGGGGCAGAACAGCGTATTCACCAATCGTTGGTTGCATGATGCCTCTTACATGCGTCTGAGTGCTCTGAACCTTTCGTACAAGTTCCCAACGGGATGGTTCCGCAGCTCAGTAATCAAGGGCATAGAACTAACCTTTCAGGCTACCAACCTCTTCACCATCACCAAGTATCCAGGTATGGACCCACAGGGCAACTTCAGCGCATCGGCAGGCTTGTATGGATTTGGTACAGACAACAGCACCTATCCTTCAGCCAAGACATATAACGTAGGTTTGAAAGTAACTATTAAATAAAGAACGACTATGAAGACAAAAATATTTGGTATGTTATTATTGGCTGGAGCACTAAGTCTCACAGCCTGTGATGAATTCCTTACCGAGACTCCGAAGCATTCGCTCACTACCGACAATTCGGTGCTGAATTATTCAGGAGCAAAGAATGCCGTAAACGGTATATACGGTGTTTATGAAAAATATGGTAGCAACTTAGGAGGTTCGCTTTATTCCAATCTGCACTGCATGGCTGGTTTTTGGACGTACAACAACGAGATGTTCAATATGGGATACAAGCAGAGTTCGTCGTCGGTAGAAGGATATTGGACTCAGTTGTACAAAATCATTAATGCATGTAATGCAGCCGTTAACGGTATCAACAAACTGAGCGACGGTGCATTCCCTTCCTTGGCTGAAAAGAATGCATTGTTGGGCGAGGCACGATGCTTCCGTGGATATTGCAACCTTGAGCTTCTGTGGCTCTTCGGCCGCTGGTTTGACAAGGCCGACTCACCCTACGGCATACTCTATCGCGACCAGACATCCGAATTGAGTAACCTGATGGTGGGACGTATCAGCGTAGGCGAAAGCTACCGTCTCATACTTGAAGATTTGGAGTTTGCCGAACAGAATGCTCCTGTCTATAAAAGCGCTCTGCGCATGAGTCGTCAGTTTGCAAAAGCTATGCATGCCAAGTTGCTCATGGTGCGCAATTGGGATGGCGATTACGCCAAGGCATTGACATTGGTAAACGATTTGCTCACCGAAAACTCCGGATGGCAGATGGAGACCGATTTGGCAAAACTCTACGAGACAGGATGGAACTCTAAGGAGAACTGCTTCTCGCACTATCTGGGCGATAACAAGGATTCTTATTTTGGAATGGCAGGATCGGAGTTTACATATGCCTACGCACTGTTCTACAACAATGAGTTTACAGAAACCGTTCAGGAGTGGCTTGACAACGACGTGCGCCATGACGTGACATTCGGAACTGCACGAGCCCCCGAGACATGGGACACAAGCACCAGAGAGAACGTGCTGACTAAGCTCTACCATCGCGGCCGTAACGACGGCAAGAACGATATGTATGCCACATACCCCATGCGCTATGCCGAACTTTATCTGATGAAGGCAGAGTTGCTGGCACGTACCAATCCATCTGACATAGCGGGAGCTTTGGCACCGCTCAATGAGATGAGAGCCAAATACACCAATCCGGTTATGGAGCCTATCACAGGTATCACCAATCATCAGGAGTTGATGGACGCAATATTCAAGGAATACGTAGTGTCGCTGTTTATGGAGAACGAAACCCCATGGTTTGCCTCGCTGCGTTTTGAGCACGACGGAAAACCCTGGATATATACACTTAAACCTGATGTAAACTTCAGCACCGACCAGTATTGCTGGCCAATCCCCGACAGCGAGATTCATGCCCACTCGAATGTAATAGAGCAGAATCCTGGACTTGAATAAAAACAAACAATAAACAACGAAACGAAAATGAAAAAGACAATATTCAGTTTGCTTGTCCTCTTTGCAGGAATGATGGCATCATGTAGTGACGAGATGGATCTCGTAATACCACATGCCACCAACATAACATTCTCTGAGCTGCAGATACCTGCACGATTCTCGCACGTCATACCCGACAACGGATTTGCTGTAGCCGGAATGAAGTTCAATACTGTGAAATCTGGCAATCAGCTCAAGGGCGGATTCTGCTATAGTAATCGCTCCATGCGCTCGTTCACATGGGCTGGCGACGAGACATCGCTCGACTCTGTGCGCTATAGCGTATGGACTACCCGCCCCAACAACACCGGAGTATACCTCGTGTGTCATGTCAACGACGACGATGCATTCTTCACACTCGACAAGCCCAAGAAGATAGACTATATCCTCGTGGCTAACACTACATGGAGCTATCTGGCCATGGCATGCGGCGACTCGTACGGTACTGAAGAAAAGCCAGCGCCCAACCCCAATGTTCCCAGCACCCCTAAAGGCATATGGTATACATACGTGGAGGGTGGAGTAAGAAAATTTACTGACGGCGATTACTGTACACTCACAGCCAAGGGTTATCTCGCAGGCAAGGAAACCGGCAGCGTAAGCATCGATCTTGCTTGCAAGAAGGGCCACAATGCCGAACATCCAGCATGGGACTACTATGTGACCGATTGGAACAAGATGCAGCTCTCGGCGCTGGGCACCGTAGACAAGGTTGCATTCTATCTTGACTCTTCCGACAAGGACGACAACGGCAGAATGCGTACTCCGTCTTGGTTCTGTCTTGACGGATTACAGTTTGCACAATAAATCAATTAACAAATAATCAACATGAACAAAAAGAGAATTTTGGGCGCAGCATTGGCTTTGTTTACAGCAATGTCAATGAGTGCCGCAACTTATACTTTCAAGATTGCCAAGCCGATAGAAGACATGAAGTTGCAAATCCATTGGTGCACTTCGGGCGAGAAATCTGAGCTTGAAGTACAGAATGGTGTTGCTACGTTAAGCAAGAACGACTTTACTGCTCAGTACGTCAGAGTATATTACGGCCGTGCCTTTGCCATGAACCTGTATCTCGAACCCGATAAGGACTTGACAGTAGATTGCAATGCTGAGGCTCGTGAGTTTAATTGTACAGGAGCTGCGGCTACTATCAACAACTATCTTATTAAGTCGCCGTTTGCCGTTCTCGGCTTTAATGCTACCGCCAAGGAAGAGGCCGACTTCATCAAGAGTAGTGATAGCGTGTACAATGCCAACCTCGCATTGATGAAGAGTGCCAATCTGCCAGCCTACTTCGTAAAGAAGGAGGAGCAGCGACTGCTGTTCAAGTCGTACGTCATGTTCCCGCTCTACAAGTCGTATCATTCTTATATAAAGAAGATGGAAGGCTACACTCCGACTGCACTCTACATGAACAAGCTTAAGGAGTTGGCTGTTATTGATGGCAACTTCTTGGGTTATGCAGAGTATGGCGACTTCATCATGAATGCTGTATCCTGTCAGGCTTTCCAGGGTGGCAACCGTGCCAAGGAGCTTATGGCGTTTATGGATGCCAACGTTAAGGACGCAAAGGTGAAGTCGTACATCACCAATGCATATGCTTACGATGTTGTGTCAAGATCTGGTCTTGACGGCAAAGACGAACTTATAGCCTACTTCCGCAAGAACGTAACCGACCGTAAGCTTGTAGAGAAGTTTGATGCTATCTGCAAGCAGTGGGAAGGCTTGAAGGCTGGTTGCCCGTCGCCTTCGTTCAATGCTCCGGACATCAACGGCAAGATGGTTTCGCTCGAATCGCTCAAGGGCAAGTATGTATATATCGACGTTTGGGCTACATGGTGCGGTCCGTGCCGTGGCGAGCTGCCTTATATGACCAAGCTTGAGGAGCAGTATGCCGGTAAGGACATCCACTTTGTTGGTCTCTCGTGCGACAGCAACAAGTCGGCTTGGGAGAAGCGCATACAGAAGGGTGACATCAAGGGTATTCAGCTTTGTATTGGACCGAATAGCGATTTTATGCAGAAGTATCTCGTCAAAGGCATCCCTCGTTTTATCCTTCTTGACCGTGAGGGTCGTATTGTCAATGCCAACGCTCCGCGTCCGTCAGACCCGAATACGTCGCAGCTCTTCGAGCAGTTGCTGGAGAAGTAAATCGTTTATAAAAATAAAAAGATTAAAAGTTTAAAGCAATAGATATAAAAAATGCGCCCTGCAAAAGCCCGAGCTTTAGTAACTAATGCTTGGGCTTTGCAGGGCGCATTGTTATATATATACAACTACTACTACTTCTTCTTTTCGTAATAATCTATGGCAGCCTTGATGTTCTTTTGCACTGCCTTGGTGCTGAATGTAGCTCCGGTGCATCCGTCGATGTCGGTGCGTTGGGCGAGTTTTTTGGCTTTTGAGATTTTAAGGTTGTTGTATAGTGGCAGCAGAAACTGCTTGACACGTGAAAAGTAGGGCACGGTTTCTTCGTTTCGCAGAGCCACCACTTTCTGCACTTTGCCGTTCTTGAAGTGTACTTCTACGGGCGTGGCCTTACGATAGCCGCGTGCGTTGCAAATGGTGGTGGTGCGCACGGTGGTGGTGCCGTCGGCATGGCGTGTCATCACGTTGTCGGCGTGGATGGCTGAGGCAGCGAGGAGCAGCAGCAGTGTTGCCGCTCCACGTGTTATACACTTATGTGTTGAAAGGAATTGTGTTGTCATTTTTTCCTGTTTCTTTTGGGTTATTTCATTGTTACCTGTATGCGATTGCCTGGCGCTGTGAGCTGTCGGCAGAAGTCGCGGATGCTGTCTGTGGTGAGGCTGTCTACCTTCTGCAGATAGTCGCGGTTGAAGTCGATGCCCTCGCGCAGCTGGTGATAGCGCACATATTCCCACCATCCGTTGGTGAGTACGGCTCGGCTGTAGTTCTTGCGAGCATATTCCTTCACTTTTTCCAGTTGTTCCTCGGTGGAACCCTCTGTTGCCATGCGTTGCAGCTGCTGGTCTATTACGGGCAAAAGCTCGTCGTATTTGTTCGGGTCGCAACGGAAGCTGACAGTCATTGAACATCCGTCTGCAGGGTATTTCCAGAACTGTCCTTCGACGTTAACGCCGTATGTGCCTCCCTTTTCCTCGCGCACCTTTTCCGTGTAGACGCCGCGCATAATCTGAGAGAGCACGTCAAGCTTGAGGTCTGTGTCTGCGGTGTAGGCTATTGGTGCAGAATAGACGATGTTGGTCTGTGCCGAAGGAGTTGCCATCTCTTTGTGGAACACCTTCGTAACCTTTCCCTCCTGAATGTCGAGAGTGTATTCTCCGGGTTTGCAGTCGTTGTTGGTGTTCTTCTTGCCAGGCAGACTTGCCACGTATTGGCAGATAAGCTCTTCGAAGTCGTCCTCGCGTATGTCACCCGTAACGATGAGGTGCATGCCGGCAAGATTGCCGAAGCGCTCGTGATAAATCTGGTATATGCGGTCGAAGCTAACCTCGCTGAGGCGGTCGGCGGTGAGCGGTTGGGTGCGTTTGCGTTGGCCGTATACGGCTACGCGCAGCGAGTCGTTGTATGTGACGTTAGGGCTTGCGTTGCGGTTACGCAACATCGACTGTTGTTTGGATATCATATTCTGGAATATGGCCTTGTCCTTGCGTGGATTGGTGAGGTAGAGATACATTATCTGCAACCACGTCTTAAGGTCGGAGGCTACGCACACTCCCTTCACGCCCTCTTCCTCGGCGTCGATGTATGGCACCACACGCAGCGCCTTGCCACGGCGCTTCTTTTCGAGAGTGAGGAAGTCGAAGTCGGCAGCTCCGCTCTCCTTGACCACGCTGCCCAGGAATTGCAGCGTCGGGGCGTCGGTATCAGGATAGAGCGAGCGTCCGCCCAGACGGAACATGTTGATGGTGAGGCGGTTTGGCTCTATGTCCGACTGCCGTGCGCTTACCTTTATGCCGTTCGATAGCAGGTATTCGGTGTAGCCGTTGTCTGCGGCGTGCTTTGAGAGTATCTTGCCCTTCTTCGGCAGCTTCTTCATGAATACGGGGTCTACCTGACGTGCGGTGTTGTCGTTGGTGTATTCACGCTGCTGTGCGTTCTCTATCCACATGCGGAACTGATCGGCTGACGGCATGGTGTATGGCTTGCCGTCGTACTTGGTGGGTCCGAACACTATGCACACCTGGTTCTGGTTGTCGACCATCTCCTTTATTGTCCTGTTGATGTCGTCGAGGGTGACGGTGGCTGAGAATTCTGCCTCCAGAGCTGCCTCGTATTCAATGTTCATGCAGGGCTCGTCGCCGCAGAAACTGGACACTATCTTCTTGGCATATTCGGCGTTGCGTGTCTTGTTCTTGTTGTCAAGGCGGTGCTCGATGTTGACGGTGTGCTGCACCTTGGCATGCTCCAGCTCAGCCTCGGTGAATCCGTAGCGTCTTGCCTTCTCCACTATCTCTATGGCGGCATCGATGCCTGCCTGCGGATTGTTGGGCATGAGTCCGAGGTTGAGTGCAAAGGCATCCTTCTCGGTGGTGACGTAGAAGCTGCCTGCGCGGCAACTTGCTGACATCACTCTCGGCTGTGCCTCGTGTGAAAGCTGAGCCAGTCGCTGACGCAGTATGAACATGGCGAGCTTCGACTTGTAGCTGCCGAGGAATGCCTCGCGTGTGGCTCTCGACTGGCGTGGCTCGGCATCGTGCTTCATATAGAGCGAGAAGTTGAGTGTAGGCTGCTCGTTGTCGGCCTGTGTGTATACTATCATCTCCTTGTTGTCGGGCACTGTATAGTAGGTGCGCTGCGGGGCACCTGCTGGTACCGAGTCGTCATTAAAGAGGCTCTTTATCTTGGCTTCAATCTCGTCCACATTGATGTCGCCCACAACGATAATGCCCTGTAGGTCGGGACGATACCACTTGTGGTAATAGTCGCGCAGAACATCGTAATGGAACGTATCCACCACTTCTATATGTCCAATCGGCAGACAGTCGGCATACTTCGATCCGGCGTATATCACAGGCATGGCATTCTCCATCATGCGCTGCGTTGCCATACGTGAGCGTCGTGTGCGCCATTCTTCACGTATCACGCCACGCTCCTGGTCGATTTCGTTGTCCTTGAGCAGCAGCGAGCCAGCCCAGTCGTGCAGAATGATGAGGCAGGTGTCTGTAACGCCCGCCTTGCTCACTGGAGCGTTGGATATGTTATAGACGGTCTGGTCTATGGAGGTGTAGGCATTGAGGTCGGCACCGAACTTTATGCCGTTGCGCTCACACCAGTTGCGCACGGAGCGTTCGCCGCCATTGCCGTCAGGAAAGTTGCGAGTGCCGTTGAATGCCATGTGCTCCAGGAAGTGTGCCAGTCCGCGCTGTTCGGGCTGCTCGAGTATTGAGCCTACGCGCTGCGCTATGTAGAAGTCGGCCTGTCCGGGAGTCTGGTCGTTGTGGCGTATGTAGTAGGTAAGTCCGTTGGGGAGCTTGCCTTTGCGTATGCAACTGTCGAGAGGCAACGTCTGTGCCGACACGGCTATGCAGCTGCCGAGGCACATCAGAAGAGAGAAGAGTCGTCTTTGTTTCATATTCAGTATTTAAGTTGTTTTTAGAGTCGGGAATCTGTTTTTTTTATTTCTCAACCATCTGAACGCCTTCGACTGTATATTCCTTGTTGTTCTTTACGATAACGATTTTGCCGTTACGCAGGAATACGCCGTTGGCGGTACGATTGGTGTTTGCATTCACATTGTTGATGCCAGTCGGGGCTGGGTCGAGAGGCAGAGCCTTGAGTCCGGCTCCTATTACGTTGCCTTCGCCGAGGGCTATGGTGGTGTTGCCGCGCAGGTTGCCAATAAACTCTGTGGTGCCTGTCGATGTCACCTCGCCGTTGTTGGTGCATGATGCTACAGATACCAGTCCGTCGGCACGTGCCGAATTGGCTGCGATGCCAGCAACGTAGAGATCTTGTCCGCTAACGGTGCCGTTGTTTGTGCAGTTCTTGATTGTTGTGGCAGCCCCGTCGCCCTTCATGACGTTGCCCAAGATGCCGCCCACGTTCTTCACACCGTTTATTGAGCCGCTGTTGGTGCAACCCTCGATGTCAACAGCAAAGCTGGCGCAGCTTACGATGCCGGCTGTATACTGCTTGCTCTTGGCTGTTCCCTTAGTGTCGTCGGCGTTGCCGCTGTTGGTGCAGCTTTTTACGGCGCCCGAGTATGATCCGGCTATGCCTGCCGAGCCGACGCCGTTGGTTGTAGAGAGGTTTCCGCTGTTAGTGCAGCTCTCTATAAGATAGTTGTAGGTGGTGATGCTTTTGCCCGACTGCGATCCGCCACAGATGCCCGATGCGTAGGTCATAGCCGTAACGTTGCCGTAGTTGTGGCAGTCTTTCACGGTTCCGTTGCCGTTTACCATGAATCCGCAGATGCCGCCGGCAGCGAAGTTTGTGGCTGTGATGTCTGCATAGTTGGTGCAGTTCTGGATGGTACCCATATTTAGCGAAGCGATGGAGCCGACGTAGTTATAGCTTGTGATGTGGTTGTTCTCGCTGAAGACGATGTTCTTCACCACACCGTTCTTGTCAATGCATCCGAACAGGGCGTTATACTTACCTTCGGCATTATTGTCGTTCTCGGTGTGATATATGCCGCTGATGGTGTGGCCGTCGCCGTCAAACGTTCCGTCAAAGCCATAGGCTATCTTAGTGATCTGGGCATTGCCGTCCTTACCGATGGCAGGCAGCTGTGCCGGGCTGTCGGCAGTGCCTCCGAAGTCGATGTCGTTGGTCATCTTGAAATACTCGCCCGTTCCCTTGTGGTCGGCGTTGCAGTTCTTTGCCATTGCCTTGAAGTCGGCTGCTGTGCTTACGAGATATGGGTCGGCTGCAGTGCCAGTGCCGGCAAGTCCCCATGCGTTGCTTACTGTAGAGCCATCGCTCTGTGCCATGGCTGTCATCGCTGCTATGCATGCGAAGATAAGAGTAAAGATTTTCTTCATATTATGGTTCTTTTTTAAAAGTTGTTGCTGAAAAAGTTGCTGCTAAAAAGTTGCTGATGCCGTCAGTGTGAGTGTGTTGCGTGTCAGTCCTTTCATGTCGCCATTGGTTGCTTGGCGGAAGTCGTACTTGAGCGATATGGCGGGACGTAAGTGCGTACCCTTTACGGGCATTTCGTAGGTTATGGCTGCGTTGGCTGCCACATGTCTGTAGCTGCCCATTGCGGTGGAGCATCCTGCTTCTGCTGACAATAGCGAACCGCCTCGTGTTAGCAGACTGCGTCGGGCACTGACAAACGGAGTCACGATGTGGCATGAGGCTGTGTACGTGTCGGGATAGACATAGGCGGTCTGTCGGCGTGACTGGTAGTGGGTGCCTCCGGTGATGTGCCATAGGTATATTTGCCCCGACGGTTTCCAGTAGGCGTTGAGGGCTGCTGTGCCGTATGTCTGCACCTTGTCAGCCATCTTTGTCGGTTCGAAGTATTCGTAGTAGATGGCTGAGGTGCCGTTGGTGGCTGTGGTGCGGCGATAGTTCTCGCGTTGGGATGTCAGGCTTTCGGTGGTCATGTGCAGGTCGAACCATACGAGTCGTTCTGCCCTTTGCGATATGTCGTAGCGCAGATGCAGTGCGAGGCAGTCGCCATGGTGCTGCTCGTGCGATGCGCTGTATTGCGACTTGCGTCCGTAGTAGCCGTTGCGATGACGGTATGTGATGTCGGCAAAGATGCGGTCGTATTTGGCTTGAGCCGTCACGCCAATGTATTCGGACAGCAGTGGCAGACGGTTTTTGCTGTCGGTGAATCCCTCGGTGCCGAATGTTTCGCGTTCGCCATGATGGTTGGCATAGTCGATGAGCGTATAGTATATCTGGTCGGTGGTGCCGTAGGTCTTGAACTGCATCGACTCAGTGCGGCGGCTGTACACCATCCCTATGCCAATTCCACTGTTGTGTGGTAGCGAGAGCATGGCGTCAAGACTGGCATTCATATCCATCAGCGTGTTGCTGTGGCGAAGGTCGCGTTGTTTGGCGTATGTGCCGGCTGTATAGTCGAGCCTTGCGCCAATGGCAAGACGTCGCCATGCCTTCCAACCGACGGCTCCGTTTATGCTGAATGTTTCCATGCTCTTGTCGCCGGCGTTGTCGTTGGTGTCCTCAACGAGGTCGAACGGCATCAGACTTATTGTTGGCATCAGCATGCTGCCGGCTGCATAGGTGATGTTGCTTCGGCTGTATGTAGCGCTACCGTAAGCTACGATGTCGGCCGACAGTCGGCTGTATGACCGCACGTCGGCGCTGTATGTGTCCTGACGTGTGCCTTCCGATATGGTGTGTAGCCTTCCTCCGTCGTGACGATAAGAGAGTGCGGCGTGCGCAATGGTGCTGTCGCCGAAGGTAGTCAGTGCAGCGGCATTGCTTGATGTGAGCCATGCGTTGCGCTGTTCGGTCAGCCGGAAGTCGCGTTGTGCCATTGTCGGCAGGCACAGCAGATTAGCGAAGAGAACAATTGTCAGCTTCATAGAAATCATTCGTTGAATTGTTAGTGTCCTGATATATGGCATGTCCGTCGACGGTCTTTTCTACCTTTCTTATCAGAGAGTGGCCGTAGCCTCCGGTCAGAGTGGCATAGCCGTTGTCCAGATCGGACGTTAGGCGCTTCTTGCAGTTGGCAAGAGCAGTGGCGTTGTACACCTCCAAGGCATCAATCACCCAGCTACGCGGCATCTTCAGACAGGCATACACGATGTTGCCCTCTTTGCCGGTAGGGTAGATTATATTGGCGGTGTTCTCGCCGAATTCCTTAGGCGTTATGCCCTCGGTGCGGAACAGTATCACAGCCGGCGAAGTCTGACTCATTGCCCAAGCATTGCCCTTGCCGTATTTCACAGCCTTCAGATAGTGGCTTGTGGAGATGACGTCGGCAGGCGAGGGGTAATACATAGTGTTGTTATACTTACCTCCGTCGCTGCTTGTTGCCTCCACGTCGTACATGCAGTAGTAGGCTGCGTTGGCATAGTTGATGGAGTTGCTGTAGGTGGGTGTGTTGTCAATGGCTCCATGTACGTTGACCACGAGTTCCGAGTAAGGCGCTATCGTGCAGCCCGGTTGGAAATACCAGATGCCGTTGAGCGCCGGAATCCAGTCGGTGTCGGCATAGTCGAGCTTGCCACCGTTGAGGAAGGAGTGTGTGTTGGCTTCGGCATTGTATGGCTCGACGATGCCGAAGCCTACGTTGTCGAGCGACACTGTCTCCGATGAGTTGTTGTACAGGATGATGCATTTGTCGATGGCGAACTTGCCCGAACCGTCGTCCTTCTGGCAGCCACCATTATACAGTTCTTTTATAAGGATAGGGTTGGCTGTCTGCATGGAGGTGATGCTTACAGGCAGCTCTACTGCAGTGTTGTTGCTGCCTATCGCTACGTCGGACAATGCCCCATTGCATACATGGCGGAAATATTCGTCGTCGCTCACCTTCGATGCGCTGACGCTGTATATTCCGGCAGGCAGCGTGAAGCGTGCTATACCGTCGCCGTCTGTGGAATCTTCGAAAGTGCTGCCGATGTTGTTGGTCATCTTTACCGAAACATCAGCTACGCTTTCGCTCAGCCTCACCTCGACGTTGTAGGTGTCGAGATGTTCGTCGTAGCTGCACGATGCCAGCATGGTCAGCATCGTAAGCAGTAGGACTAAGCAGTGTTTCTTTATAATGTTCATATCTCCTTGTTTACTTGTATCTTGTCAACTTGTATCTTGTCAACTCGTCTCTTGTTCACAGCTTCACTCTGACGGACGCTCCATAATAGAACTTCGGTATGTATCCGCTGTCAAACAGCGATGTCTTCAGTCCCGTTTGCTTGTTTCGTACGGATGCCAGGTTGTTAAGGAAGTTGTTGGCGTAGAACGACAGGCTCACCCACCTGCCTATCTCCTTTGTCACAGAGAAGTTGGCAGAGCAGTAAGCCGACACATCCTGCGGATTGAAGTAGTAGGCGGTGTTGCTTCTTACTATCAGATTGCTCAATTGACGGTAGAGCGTAGGGTTGTTGTCCTTGGCAGCCAGAAGAGCCTCAGCGAAGGGAATGTGCTCCGAAGGATTGTCCCATGTAGAGTAATATTCAGGATACACAGCCACATAATGGTCGGTCTGCCCCGTGTATTTTGTTCCCGTCACGTCGCCAGCCTCGTTGAGCGCTATCGTTGTGCGATTGCTCGAAAGGTTGCGACGGTAGTTTAGCAATGTCGCCTCCAGTCGCATGGTCATGATGAGTCGTAGTCGTGGTATGCGTGCCGTCAGAGTGGTGTTGAGGCTGCATCCCTTGTCCAGCATGCCGTTGCTCACCGTAGGCGTGCTTGCCGTTGAGGCTGATGTGACGTTGCTGCCTACGTAATAGCCTATCAGCGGTTGTACGCCCGAGCCTTCGGCTTGGTCGCCGATGCCATTGGGGCTGCCCGCAATGAGCGTATTGTCGGTGCCGCGATAGTGATAATACTTGCCGTCGATGCGCAGCGACAATCCCAAAGTGTGACGATTGCTGATGATAGGCATCTCTGCCACCCATTCCAGTCCGTAGCGTGTCACGGGCGAACCGTTCACATACTGACGGTTGGCGGTGTATGTGCGGCGGGTGGAGTAGGGCAGGGTTACGGTGTTGCCGTTGGTGGCAGATGTCACGCTTACCACACCAGTCGATGGATTGACACTGTATATGCGGTCGGCTGCGGCAATGCCACATCCTTCAAGAGCCGACTGCGACGTCTGGTTGTATGCAAAAGGTGTGTATACGTTCAGAGTCTGATACGGATTGTACGTGCGGCTCCAATATGCCGAAAGACTCAGTCGTGCCTTGCCGACGGTTGCGTCCAATCCTGCCTCCACCTGATTGGAGTGTTGCCATTTCAGATTGCTGTTGTATATGGCACGCTGCACGTTGGTGTAGTAGGCATAGTAAGCCTTGCCGTCGGCAGTAGATCCGGGAGTGAATACGAGTCGGTCGGTATAAGTGTCGGCAGGATAGAGCACCTGAAACGAGGGCAGCTTCACGCTTTTGCCATAGCCGGCATGTAGTGTGAGCGAGACGTTCTTACCTTTTATTATATTATAGCGAGCATTGAATCGTGGCGAGAGGCTTGCAGCCGTGCCGTAGTCGGAACCGCTTATCATTGTGATGTCGTCGCGCAGTCCGCCTACAAGCATCAGTCGGCCCATAGTCAGTCGTTCCTCTATGTACATTGCCAGGCTGTGCATCGTTGGCAGGAGACTGTAGTCGTAGGGTCGCCATGTGGGAGCCAGACGCATGTCGTCGTAGTATGTGCCGTGACCGTTGTTGCGTGTAGAGTTTAGTTCGGTGCCCAGTGTCAATTTGTTTACAGCTCCGAGCAATCGTCGTGTCCACTCGCCCTTTAGTTTAAACTGAAATGCCAAAGGCTTCTGGTCGTTGAACGAGCGCACATACCAGTAGCCCGTCGGTCCAAGTATGATGCTGCCCGTGCCCATGCCGTCGGCATAGTCCTGGGCTATGGCATAGCCGTTGGTCATGGTGTGCAGATAGGCTTGAGTCGACGACGACGATGTGTTGGTGTTGTTCTCCGAGCGTCGGTCGGCTGTGGAGAAGGCTGCCTGCAATGTGATGTTGAACACTCCGGAGCGCTTGCTGTTGCAGAGCCAGTCGAGCATCAGATTGGCACGCAGCTGGTTGTCGCGCTGACGCTGATAGGTATCGCGAAAAGCGTCGGGGTCGGCCTCCGAATTATATCCGCCAATGTTGCCCGTAAGTCCGGCTGTCATATTGAGGCTTGAGCCCTTTATGTGGAACACCTTGTTGTAGGTAGCCGACAGAATGTTGCGGCTATACGCTGTATGTGGCGATGCGATGTCGGTGAATGAGCGTGCATGTTCCAAGGAGAAGTTGAGCGTACCGGCATTATGCGCCAATGCCATGCCCTTGCTCAGTGCTACCTGTCGGGTGTACGGATTCATCGAAGCCTCTACAATCCATGGGGTGTGTCCGCGACGGGTGTTCACTTTGACCACGCCGTTGCTTATGTCGCCATACTCAACGCCTGGTATTCCGGCTATCACCTCAATGCTCTCAATGTTGGAGGTAGAAATGTTGCGTGTTGAAGCCGACTGTGTCTCGCTCATGCTTGCGTTGTTGTTCAATCGCATTCCGTCTATCTCGATAGCAGTGCCGAATGCTGCGTTGCCCCTCTCGCCCGTTGTGGAGCGCAGCGCCATGCGTGAATCGTCGGTCAGGGTGGAATTGATGGTCTGTCCGCCAGGCAGCAGTGCCATGATGTCGTTGAGCGACAGGGCCTGCGAGTGGTCGAGCGTGGCTCGGTCGATAGAGTATGTCGTGGTGCCAATGGTCGACTTCTTGCGTGCCGTCACCTCCACGTCTGGAATGCTAAGGTCGGCCTCCTTCAGTCGGATGTTCTTAAGGTCGGTGTTGCGGTTGATGTTGAATTGTATGGTGCGGGTGACATATCCCAGAGTGCTCACCTCAATCGAGGCTGCTCCTTGGGGAACATTCTCAATGGCAAACTTGCCGTTGGCATCGGTTGCAGCCCACAATTCAAGGTTCGACACCTTGACAATGGCATATTGTAGCGGCAGCATAGTACGGTCGTCGAGCACACGTCCCGACACCTTAAAACGTATGCCATCGGCCATTGCTGCAGCCGATATTATCAAAAACAGTAATAATGTTATTGCTTTCTTCATCCCTTTGGCAACTTGTAGATTGTACAATGTAAGTTGTTGAATTTCAGCAGACAAAGTTATTGCGGTTTGACGTAGTGCGCAATACCGAAATGTAGGTAATTTGAAGCGATAAGGTATAATGCATCATTTGTCAAAGTATTTAAAAAATGTATATTCTTTGGATATAACTGTAGAAATGTATAACTTTGGGCGCCTTTAAACATTAATACAGCGTTTTTGATGGGCATCAATTTGCTAAAAAAAATCAACTAACAAAAAACAACATGAATAAGAAGAGAATTTTTGGTGCAGCATTGTCGTTGTGTGCAGCAATGTCGATGAATGCAGGAATCTACACGTTCAAGATTGCCAATCCTACAGAGGGCGCTAAGATTGAAATCAACTGGTGCGCTACTGGCGAGACGACAAAGGTAGACGTACAGAATGGCGTGGCTACACTCAATAAGAGCGGTTTTGCTTCGCAGTATGTCAGAGTATACTACGGCCGTGCCTATGCGCTCAACCTCTATCTGGAGGCTGACAAGGACTTGACAGTGAATTGCGATGCTGAGGCGCGCAAGTTCAGCTGCACAGGTGCTTTGGCAGACATCAACAACTATATGCTACAGTCGCCCTTTGCCAGTCTCGACTTCAATGCTGCCGCCAAGGAAGAGTCCGATTTTATCAAGAGCAGCGATAGCGTGTACAATGCCAACCTTGCACTGCTGAAGAAAGCAAATCTGCCTGCCAATTTCACAAAGAAGGAGCAGCAGCGTTTGTTGTTCAAGTCGTACGCTATGTTCCCAATGTACAATTCGTACCATCCTTATCTGCTTAAGATGGACAGCTACACCCCAACAGCGCTCTACACCAACAAGCTGAAGGAAGTGGCTGTCATCGATGGCAACTGTCTGGAGTATGCCGAGTATGGCGACTTCATCATGAACGCCATACTGTGTCAGGCCTTCCAGGGCGGCGACCGTAGCAAGGAGTTCATGACATATATGGACGCTAATGTTAAGGATGCTAAGGTTAAGTCGTACATAGCTAATGCTTACATCTACGGCGCTGTATCAAACGGCGGCCTCGACGGCAACGACGAGCTTATAGCCTACTTCCACAAGAACGTAAGCGACCAGAAGCTTGTCGAGAAGTTTAACGCTATCTGCAAGCAGTGGGAAGGCTTGAAGGCAGGCAATCCCTCGCCTTCGTTCTGCTGTCCCGACATCAACGGCAAGATGGTTTCGCTCTCGTCGCTCAAGGGCAAGTATGTCTATATCGACGTTTGGGCTACATGGTGCGGTCCGTGCCGTGGCGAGCTGCCTTATATGACCAAGCTTGAAGAGCAGTATGCCGGCAAGGACATCCACTTCGTAAGCCTCTCGTGCGACAGCAACAAATCGGCTTGGGAGAAGCGCGTACAGAAGGGCGACATGAAGGGCATACAGCTGCATCTTGGCACAAACAGCGACTTCATGCAGAAGTATATCATCAATGGCATTCCCCGCTTCATCCTTCTCGACCGTGAGGGCAAGATCGTCAAGGCCGATGCTCCGCGTCCGTCAGACCCCCAGACAACAAAGCTCTTCGATGAACTACTGAAGAAGTAATATCCTTTACACCTTATTATATATATAGCGACTATCACCTTCGTCGGGTGGTAGTCGCTTTTGTTTTCTTACTTTTTTACATTTTGTTGAAATTTGTTTAAATTTATAGGGACCATATTGTTATTATAATCGTTAATAAACCGTGTAACTGAAAGAAAAACCAACAAAAATAATCTATATTAGTTATGAGAAAGAAGTATCAACAGTTTCATTCCGCAACGTTGAAGGCTTTCAAGATAGCCTTCATGATGCTCTTTTTGCTGACAAATTGTGCCGTCATTATGGCGCAGTCGCCTAACAAGAAGATCAGCATCACTTGCAATGACGAGCCATTGGCAAGTGCACTGAAAAAGGTAGAGAAAGCATCGGGCTATAAGGTGCTCTTTACCTACGACGAGGTGCAGAACTACAAGGTTACTGTTTCTGCAAAACAACGGGAGGTCAGCTATGTACTGAAAACCATGTTAGACAGGCTGCCGTTCAACTACAAGTTTAATGGCAAATATATTAATGTGACCAAGAGGGCGAAGCGCATTCTTAGCCTTTCGGATGGTGCTGACAGGGGTGACCACACCGTGCGCGGTGTCGTGCTCGACGAGCATGGCAGCCCTATTCCGGGAGTTCTTGTTACAGTTGTAGACAAGCATAATGGAACTACCACTAACGTTGAAGGCGTTTTTAAGATTGACCTTAAGGACGCAAAGGCTGTTTTGGAATTCTCTTTCATCGGTATGAAGAAGAAGAGAGTCAATGTCTCTGCAACACAAAACAGCTACATTAAGGTCACTCTCGAAGAGGAATCGCAGCATTTGGGCGAAACCGTTGTGACGGGCTATCGCAACGTCAACAAGAACAGCTATACCGGTAGTTCTACCCAGATTTTGGGCGACGACCTCCGTAAGGTTTCGCAGACTAACATCCTTGACGCTATTCAGAGCTTCGACCCCTCGTTTCGTATTTTGGACAACGCACAGTTCGGTTCTGACCCTAACGCTATGCCTGAGATGACTATCCGTGGACAGTCGGGTGTGGGCAACCGTGCTTTGGACACCGACCAGCTCTCAAAGTCGAATCTTAAGAACAATCCTAACCTTCCTACATTTATCATGGACGGTTTCGAGGTGAGCATTGAGAAAATCTATGACCTCGACCCTACACGTATCGAAAGTATCACTATCCTGAAGGACGCTGCCGCTACAGCCATCTATGGTTCGCGTGCAGCCAACGGCGTTGTGGTAGTAACTACCGTGGCCCCGAAGCCGGGTGAGGTACGTGTGTCGTATGGCTTCACCGGTACATTGGAGACTCCCGACCTTCGCGACTACAACCTTGCCAACGCTTCGGAGAAGCTGGAGATTGAGCGTCGTGCAGGATTGTTTGACAAGGGAGGTTCGGGTTCGAGCAACATTACCAGCGAGGCTGACGGCGTGAATGCCTACAACACCAAGCTGGCTCTTATTAAGCGAGGTATAGACACCGATTGGCTTTCAATACCATTGCGCAATGGCTTCGACCAGAAGCATAGTGTATTCATTGAGGGTGGTACACAGAACTTGCGTTATGGCATCGACGGTTCTTTCAACAAGGTGCAGGGCGTGATGAAGGATTCTGGTCGCGACCGCTACAGCGTAGGTATCTCATTGGACTATCGCTTGAAGAATTTCCAGGTGAAGAACACTACAACCTTCAACCATACCAAGTCGAAGGAGTCGCCTTACGGTTCGTTTGGCGATTATACAGGATTGATGCCCTACGACACTCCTTATGAGAAGGGTGAGCTGACACAGAAGCTCTACTATTCACGCAACAGTGGCAACCGACCTGTAAACAACCCTCTTTATGAGGCTACACTTGGCAACTATAACTGGAATTCGTACGATGAATTTATCAACAACCTCAGCTTCAACTGGTATATCAACGACTACTGGATGGCTAAGGGACAGTTTAGTGTGACCAAGAAATACAGCCGCAGCGAGCGTTTTGTCGACCCGTTGTCGTCAAAGACAAGTGTCGACAGCGACAATGCGTCTACTATGAAAGACAAGTTGGGCGACCTCTATACTACATCGGGCAACAATCTGACTCTTGCCGGCAACGCATTCATCTATTACAACCAGAGCTTCGGCAAGCATAATTTGAACGGCTCGGCTGGTTGGGAGGTAAACACCTCTAATTATGACAATACTTCGGCACATTATCGTGGCTTCCCTTCAGGTCAGTTCCACTCTATCAACTATGCCAACGAGATATACAAGAAGCCGACAAAGACTGAAGGAACATCGCGCATGGTGAGTATGCTTGCTACTGCCAACTATACTTGGAACAACATCTATTTGCTTGATATGTCGGTGCGTTTCGACGGTTCTTCAGAGTTCGGTTCCAATCAGCGTTGGGCTCCTTTCTTCTCGACAGGTGCCGGTATCAACATCCACAACTATAACTTCTTGAAGGGCAATCAGTATGTCAACAAGTTGAAGCTTCGCGGTTCGTATGGACGTACGGGTAAGGTCAACTTCCCCGACTATGCTGCTCAGACTGTTTACGATCCTCTCTTCGACGAGTGGTATGCTACGGGTTACGGTGCTGTGCTCAAGGCATTGGGCAACAAGGACCTGACATGGGAGAAGACCGACAAGTACGACTTCGGTATTGAGACACAGCTCTTCAAGGAGCGCTTCACGCTTGAGTTCGACTACTATTACGAGAAGACCATCGACTTGGTGAACGACGTAAGTCTTTCGAATACATCTGGTTTCTCTACATATAAGAACAACATGGGTGAGGTTGAGAACAAGGGTATTGAGTTGACTGCTCGCTACGATGCCATCAAGAACAAGAGTTGGCTCGTTGCCTTCTGGGGAAATATTGCTCATAACACCAATAAGATTCTGAAGATTTCTGATTCTCAGCGTGCCTACAACAAGCGTGTAGCCGATTTCTACAAGAAGGAGCAGCTGAATCAGGAGAGCATCGGCAGCTCGCTCAGCGATGCCAACTATTCGGTGCCTATCGCACAGTATGAGGAGGGTCAGTCGCTGACGTCTATCTGGGCAGTCAAGTCGTTGGGCATCGACCCGAGCACCGGTAAGGAGATATTCCTTAACCGTGACGGCACCGTTACCAACAAGTGGGATGCAACGCAGGAAGTGGTTTGCGGTAATACACAGCCCGACTTCAACGGTGCATTCGGTGTCAACATAAGCTACAAGCAGTGGAGTCTCTTCGCTTCGTTCCTCTATGAGTGGGGCGGACAGCAGTACAACCAGACATTGGTAGACCGTGTAGAGAATGCCAATATCGAATACGGCAATGTTGACTTGCGTGTACTCACCGACCGTTGGCAGAAGCCGGGCGACGTAGCTCAGTTTAAGGACATCAAGGATGCCTCGCTGACCACATTGCCAACATCACGCTTTGTACAGGACAACTCGTTCTTGCGCCTCAATGCCTTGACACTGACATACGATTTCAGCAGAGAGTGGCTGAAGCGCAACTTAGGTTTGAGAATGTTGCGTCTGGAGGCAAGCACCAGCGACCTTATCAACTGGAACTCAGTAAGACAGGAGCGCGGTCTTAGCTATCCGAAATCTTACAAGTTTAACTTCTCAGTGAAAGCTCAATTCTAAAACAGAACACTTATGAAAAAGATATATTTCAACATAATCTCCCTGATGATGGCGGCTATCAGCTTCTCGTCATGTTCGGATTGGCTCGACATCAATCCGTCTGACGAGATCAAGGAGGAATTCTTATTCAATAATGGCGACGGTTTTCAGACTGCCTTGAATGGCATCTACCGTCAGATGGCATCGTTTAGTCTTTATGGTAGTAATTTGACTTGGGGTATTGTGGATGCTTGGGGCCAGGCTTACAGTCTGGAGAAGGCTCCTACGTCGGGTGCCGGACAGGCTATGCACAAGATTGCCGGTCTGAAATTCAGCAATTCACAGCTTACTCCCACCACCGACAAGATGTGGAACTCGGCATGGAACACTATCGCCAACTGCAACAACTTGATTCAGCAGACTGAGAAAGCCGACAGTACACTATTCTATAAGAGTGAATACGAGCGCCAGCTCATTCTCGGTGAGGCTATCGGATTGAGAGCATATATGCACTTCGACCTCTTGCGTATTTACGCCCCCGCACCGTCAGCCAATCCTGGCAGCACGACATACATTCCTTATGTCAACTATTATCCTGCCTACGTTAACGAGAACATCTCGGTGCCAGAATGCTTGGAGCATATCATCAGCGACCTGAAGAAGGCGCAGGCTATACTCTATAAGTTGGAAGTGGAAGGCGAAAAGCCCAGAAGCTTGAAGCCCAAGGACCGTTTTGTGAATGCTGCTTCGGGCAAGAATCTGTTCTATGCGTTGCGTGGCTATCGACTCAACTATTGGGCTGCAACAGCACTTCTCGCCCGTGTATATCTCTATGCAGGCATGAAGCAGGAGGCTTACAACGAGTGCAAGATTCTTATCGACGAAGAGAAAAAGTACGGATTCTTCAAGGCTGTCACATCTACTTACTCTGGTCCGAGAAATATTGAGGCAGGAAACATCAAGATGTACGAGAACATCATCTTCGGTCTTTACTCGCCTACAGAACTTGTAGATTGGGATGCTGCAATCAACCATAATTCAGACGGTGCCGACGAGTATTATCAGTTCTATCTCTGCTGGAGCAGTGATATGGTAGAGGAATACTTCGGCGACGAGAAAGACAAGGACTGGAGATGCAAGTATCAGTTCGAACCTAAGTATTACGACGAATACTATCGTCCGTTGAAGTACTACAAGCAGTCGGAGAGTTCGGAGTTTGGTCCTGTCAACAACAAGACAATTCCTATGATACGTATGTCGGAGATATATTACATAGCTGCCGAATGTGTCTACGACCCGGCCGACCCAGCCAAGGTAGAGGAGGCAAAGGGTTATCTCAAGACGGTGAAGCAAGGCAGAGGTATCAGCAAACCGGATTTTGGTGACGTTTCATCAACCGAGAAGTTCATGAAGGTGCTCATCGACGACGAACGCAGAGAGTTTGTTGGTGAGGGTCAGACACTTTTCATCTACAAGCGTCTGAACCGAATATTGCCAAGTTATGATCATGGTGACATCCCGGCAATAAATGAAAACTTCGTTTTGCCGAAGCCTGAATCAGAAAGTAATATCAAGTAGAACGCTTAAAATGAACATATCAATATGAAGATAAAGAATCGTATATTGGCAGCATTGGCTATAGGCTGTCTTGCGCTGCCCTTTGCATCATGCTCTGAGGAAGGTATCTTGGTCAACAGTAACGATAAGGCCTATATTGTCTTCGACAAGAACTTCACTAAAGATACTACCACCGTATCGTTCAGAATGTATAAGGATGGCGAGAATGCCAAGATTGCTATACCAGTGAGTGCTTTCGGAGAGGTGCAGACTGAAGACCTGCACTTCCGGGTGGCTGTTGACGAATCGCGCACTACGCTTGCGTCAAATCTCTATAAGTTGCCTAAGGATTGCGTAATCAAGCACGACCAGGAAGAGAATGAGATATATGTAGAGCTTATCAAGTCGCCTGAAATGGCAACCAAGACTTTCCTTCTCGCACTTCAGGTTGTGGAGGAAGGCAAGGTGAAGCAAGGCACAAGAGAGTATTCGCGTGCACTTATCAACGTTACCGACCGCCTCTTCCAGCCCGACTGGTGGACAATCAACGATCTTGGTTCGGAAGACAATCCCCGCAACTCCGTCACATCATATTATTTAGGTGTATATACCGAAGACAAATATGTGATGTTCCTCGAAGAACTAAAGAAGGACAATATGGTGTTTGACGGTAAGAACAAGCAGGTGCTGCGCAAGTATGCCATCAAGCTGAAGAACACCATCAAGAACATCAATGCTGAAAGAGAGGCCCATGGCTTAGGCCCGCTCACCGACAGCAAGACTGGAATCGAAATTGAAGTGCCCATTGCGGGATAATAACAATTAAAGTGAAGAAGAATATGAAAAAGATATTTTTATATGCTTGCCTCTTGGCCACTATGGGAAGTGCGGTGAGTTGTATCAGCGACGACAACAACTACGACTATACTGATGTGAACCAGATTAAGGGCGGCAACTGGAACTTCCAGGACATTGAAGACAAGTACAACTTGGCTGTAGGCCAGGAGGTGACAATCTTTCCGAAGTTTGAGTTCACCATCGACAAGGAGAATCCCGACGTAAGCTTCGAATGGACTATGGACGGCCAGAAGATAGAGGGTGCCACACAGCAGAGCCATACTTTCTGTTTTGACAAGAGCGGAACACACGAGGTTTCGTTCTATGTCATCGACAACAAGAGCGGATTGAAGTATGGCGCCAGCACAATTATCAAGGTGATGGCAGCCTACCAGAGAGGTTGGCTTGTAATGACCAAGGCCGACGACGACAGAGCTGTCATCAACTTCATCACGCCGTCGACCATGCAGTATAAGGCTACTTATGAGGGCGAAGAATTCACACGCGACTCAGTCATCTACAAGTCGTGCGAACAGGATGTCAACAAGAATCTCGGCAAGAACCCTACCGGCATGATTCTGAACATAGGCAATGCCGACTATAATGGCTATTATGGCATGGAGGTGTACGACGAGGTTGTAGTGAAGTGCGACAACTGGGAAGAACTCAACGGCAACACTTTGGAACACGAGGTGTACAGCCTTGAAGAGTTCGGAGGCGACGAGCCTGCCGGCATCAAGTTGGCTGAGGGTGCATACACCTATAGTATGAAGGCAGTGCGTGCAGAGGATGGCTATATCTATTGCAATCCGAAGCCTAACGCTGCCGACTTCCATGTGGGCAACTACATCTCTATACCTATTAATAATGGTATGAAGTTCAAGCGTCTGTTCCAGAACTACAAGTATGGTGGCAACTATGGCAACACAATCTTTGCCCTTACCGAGGACAATACATTGAAGGTTATAGTCGATATGGGCACACCTTTGTATTCTGATCCGTCTATCAGCGACAACAACCGCCGCCTGTCTGGCAATGTATGCGACGTAGTGGTGAAGGGTCATTACGACATTGATATGGAGAACATGGCAGACAATATAATCGAGTTGCGTCCTGCCTACTGTGCTCCGGACAATGGTCGCGACTACACTACAGCCAAGCCACGATACGTAGCGCTTGTGCAAGATCATCAGACCAAGGCTTATACGCTGATGAGCTTCAAGGTGCAGGCTTCGGCTTACAATTTCTCCAAGGAGTATATATTCCTGGAGGATTGGCAGAACCGTCCGTTCGGCAATATCGACAACTATAAGGACATGGCTGTATTCTCCAACCACAACTTTGTAGTCATAGCCGACGGCAACAAGCTGTACTATTGCCAGTATGGCACAGAGCCCAAGACTACACATGAGCTGCTTGGCGAGCGGAAGCTTATAAAGACTTTCGACCACGACATCGTGTCGCTCGATGCCAACGATTTGCAGGTGAATACATATAAGCAAAAATACGACTATCCCGGTCAGCTGGGTGTAGCCCTGGACAATGGCGAGTTCTTCATATTCTCTATCATAGAGCATGAGGATGCTATGAGCGACTGCTACCAGGTGACTGTCAAGCAGGAATTCCCCAACGAGTTTGTGCAGAACAACAAGTTTGGCAATATCATCGACGTGCTCTATAAGGGAGGTCGAGCCAAGGGCTACTTCAATTACGAGTTCTAACCAACAATAACAAATGTCAATATGAACAATAAATCTCTCTTTATATCAGCACTCGCTCTGGCGCTTTGCGTTACCACACAGGCGCAAGTCGAACAGAAGGCTACCGTCGACAAGCCTCTCGCCAATTACGAGTTGGCCGAACACTTCAATGAATTCGGACTGGGTGGCAAGTCTACCCGTATCTCGCTCTCGGTCATACCCAATGCCATCAACGACACCGACAACTTCTGGTATCACTTCGATACCTCAAAGAGCAACGATTACTATCTGGTTCGTCCGGCACAGCGCAAGCATGAGGCGCTCTTCGACAATGCCGTCATGGCTGAGCAGCTGAGCCTGAAAGCTAACGGTGCCATCGACGCCCGAAACCTCAGCATATCGCCCACGAAGTTTGCCAAAGACCTTTCGTGGTTTGAATTTGAATATCGCGACAAGCACTATCGGTTCAACCGCTACACCAATACGCTCACCGATATCGAGGCGAAGAAGGACGACGAAGACAGGGAAGTGGTATATAGCTGGATGAAGTTCTCGCCCGACCGCAAGTACATACTCTATGCCAAGAACTACAATCTCTTCGTGAAAGGCAACAAGGCCAAGGGCATGGACACCACGGAAGTGCAGCTCACCTTCGACGGCGAGAAGAACTTCTCGTATGGCAACGCCAGAGAAGAGAAGGAAAGGACGAGAAAGGATGCTGAGGTTGCAACCAATGCACGCTGGTGTCCCGACAGCCGCCATGTGTTCATCGTCAGAGACGACGACCGTAAGTGTCGTGACAACTGGGTGATCAATTCGCTCAGCAAGAAGCCGAGCCTCGTAACGTTCAAGTACGAATATGCCGGCGACAAGAACCTCACGCAGTATATTCTGAATATCATCGACGTGAAGGAACGCACATGCAAGAAGCCTGCTGTAGAGAAGTGGCAAGACCAGTACATACAGTATGTACATGCTACTGCCGACGGCAAGCTGTTGTTCTTCGAGCGCAACAAGCGCACATGGGACCAGGTAGACCTCATATCGGTCAACACCTCGACAATGGAGGTGAAGACCATAGTTCATGAAGAGGACAAGCCCTATCGCGACCCTCATGCCAAGAGCGTATGTATACTCAACAACGGCAAGGACATCCTTTTCCGCTCAGAGCGTACGGGTTGGGGCCATTACTACCACTACGACGGCAACGGCCGTCTGCTCAACACAATCACCTCAGGCAACTGGGTGGCAGGCAACATCTGTGCTGTAGACACTCTCGCACGCACCATCTATCTCTACGGATATGGCAAGGAGAAGAACATCAATCCTCACTACTATACAGTGTACAAGGCACATATCGACCGCGAGGGCGTCACTCCGGTGGCTGTAGAAGACGGCCAGCATAATGCCGACTTCTTGAAATCGAGAAAGTACTTCATCGATACCTATTCAAAGGTGAATCAGGAGCCCGTCATTACGCTGAAGGACAACACGGGAAAGACTTTGCTGAAACTGGCAAAACCCGACCTCAGCAATGTGAAGGCAAAGGGATGGGTGGCTCCAGAGCCGTTCAGCGTGATGGCTGCCGACGACCGTACCGAACTCTTCGGTGTGATGTACAAACCAGCCAACTTCGACCCTAAGAAGAAGTATCCTATCGTGTCTGTGGTATATCCCGGCCCTTACTATGGCTTCGTTCCTACTGCATTCGCGCTGAGCGAGAACCATTGCTCGGCTATGGCACAGCTCGGAATGATTGTCATCAAGGTGGGACACCGTGGCGACACCCCGATGCGTGGCAAGGTGTATCATGTATATGGCTATAACAATATGCGCGACTATCCGCTTGCCGACGACAAGTATGCCATTGAGCAGCTTGCCAAGCGCTACGACTTTATCGACATCAACCGTGTAGGCATCTTCGGACACTCGGGCGGAGGATTCATGGCTGCAGCAGCCATCCTTACCTATCCCGACTTCTACAAGGCAGCCGTGTCGTGCTCGGGCAATCACGACAACACTATCTACAACCGTGGCTGGGTGGAGTGCTACAATGGTGTGCGCGAAGTGGAGAAGACCGTCACCGACAGCTTGGGCAACAAGAAGACCGAATACGAATATAAGTATAGTGTGAAGACCAATCAGGAGTTGGCAAAGAACCTCAAGGGCAATCTGCTCCTGGTGACTGGCGATATGGACGTCAACGTTACGCCTGCCAACACCTATCGTCTTGCCAATGCACTGATGAAGGCGGGCAAGGACTTCGATATGCTCGTCATTCCTGGAGCCGGACATGGTTACGGCAAGTGGGAGGACTACTTCGAGCAGAAGATGTACCGCTACTTTGCAAAGCATCTCATTGGCGACTATCGCTCGGACAACTGGGCAGACAATATCTACCGCACTAAATAGAACAAACACTTTTTTACCGAAGTATGAAAAAACTAATAGCAATTATAGCCTGTTCGCTGGTGACAGGCTATAATTTCGCACAACAGAAACGTCCACTCGATGTCAAGGCTTGTACTTCGTGGAACCGTATCGACAATCCCAAATTGTCGCCTACAGGCAGATACGTCACCTATAAGATAGTGCCTACTGAGCGAGGCTATTCTGACAGCGACAAGATACCTACCATACTCTATGATAGCAAGACAGGAAAGAAGTGTCTGGAATTGAGAGATGTCGATAATTTCAAGTATTTCAATCAGGACAGACAACTCTCTTATACGCAGACCGACTCTACCGGCAAAACTCTCACCTACATCCTCGATCTGCCGTCGGGCAAGAAGACGTTGTGGCAGCATCGCGAGTCGTTAGCGCCGATAAAGGGTTCGCCCGTCTCGGCTGCTCTGGTCAAGACAGCCGAGGATAAGGCTAAGAACATAAAGAGTCACGACAACCTTATCATCAGAAATCTTAAAACCAAGGATAGTGTTTGCATAGAGAACATCGTACGTTATGACATCTTCAACGAAGGAAGAAGCATAGTGTTCATGCAAGACCGCGATGCCCAACGGCAGATAATGTATGGCGCGGTGGCGGGTCCCTACAAGGTTATGCTCAAGGGCGAGAAGAAGGCAATGCCCACATACTTCAATTTCGACCAAAACACCCTTACCGGAAGATTTGACATCAACGACTCGCTGTATTGCCGATTCAGTCTGAAGCACAACTACATCGACACCGTGCTGTGTGTCGACGAGATTCCGGTGCCCGAGAACATGAAGATAGCCCGCATCAGTCTGACCAGGAATCCCAACTATGTCATGCTGGAGATTGGCGACAAAGCCAATTTCGGCAAAAAGAGGAAGAAGGAGACAAGGACAAAAGACGACAGCTTCGAGCTTGAACTGTGGACATGGGACGAGAAGGAAGTGCCAACGTTGCAGACTGCCAGCACCTACCAGCGTACAGCCTACGACAAGTATATCTACAATCGCAAGACCCGTCGGCTTGTGAAGATTGCACCCGTAGAAGGCAATATGCTAATGCCTTATCGCGAATTGGGCGATGTCAATTACCTTATATACACCGACGAAACCCCTTATCTTAAGCAGAAGGAATGGCGGGAGAAAATACCGTTCGATGTATATGCCGTCGACATTCATACAGGCCAGAGCCGGCTGATAGGCAAGGAATATAGAGAACAGCCCAAGTGGTCGCCTACGGGAAGATGGGTGATGATGTACGATTCGCACAAAAGGAACTGGAACAAGTTCGACGCCAATAGCGGAGCTGTAAGCAATGTGTCGGCCGACATTCCCTATCCCGTATACGACGAGACACACGACAAGCCGGCACCGGCACCCTCGTATGGCATTGCCGGATGGACCGCCGACGGCAAATACGTCATGGTGCGCGACGCCTACGACTGGTGGAAGATAGCACTCGACGGAAGCGAGAAGACCGTCTGCATGACACGTGGCAACGGTCGCAGCAGCCAAGTCTCATACCGCATACTCTATAGCAATATGGACAAGGAAGTGTTCGGAGCCGATGAGAAGGTTTATGTGCTTGGCGTGCACCATAAGGACATGAGCCAGTCGATATGCCAAATAGACATGAAGGGCAATGTACGCACGCTTATGCATGGCGACTATATGTATAACATAAAGGCATTCTCCGAAAACCATAAGTATTGCCTGTGGGTACGCCAGAACGTTAGCACATTTCCCGACCTTTGCCACAGCACAGCCAATTTTACCAATATCAAGCGGGTGACCGATGCCAATCCGCAACAGAAGGAATACGTTTGGGGTAGCGTCAAAATAGTAGAATGGAAGAATTACGAAGGTAAGCAAAACCGCGGCTTGCTCTATCTGCCAGAGGGCTACGACAGCAAGCAGACCTATCCGGTCATAGTACAGTTTTATGAGACACACACAGAGGAGAAGAATCATTATATCATGCCATTGCTGAGCAGTGCAATGGCCAACGCTACCTACGCCATGAGCAATGGCTACATCGTGTTTATGCCCGACATCCACTTCACCATTGGCTCGCCAGGACAGAGCACCTACGACGCCGTGGTGAGCGGAGTCGACTGGCTCGTCGGTCAGGGCATAGCCCATAAGGGCAAGATCGGACTGCAGGGACACAGCTGGTCGGGATATCAGACCACATACCTCGTCACCAAGACCGACATCTTCGACTGTGCACAGATAGGCGCACCTATCACCGATATGGTTACAGGCTACCTGGGCATCAGAAACGGAAGCGGACTGCCTCGCTACTTCATGTACGAGGATACGCAAAGCCGAATGGGCGCCACGCTGTGGAATGCCAAGGAGCAGTACCGGGCAATGTCGCCCATCATCAATGCCGACAAGATACACACGCCGCTGCTCATCTTCCACAACGACAACGACGAGGCTGTGGCTTACGAGCAGGGCCGTGCACTGTATCTCGCAATGAGAAGATTGCAACGTCCGGCATGGATGGTCAATTATAAGGGTGAGGGCCACTTCGTGATGAAGCCAGCCGCCCAGAAAGACTGGACCATACGCATGATGCAGTTCTTCGACTACTATCTGAAGGGCACCAAAGAGCCCCGATGGATGAAGGAAGGCATACATTTGAGGGATAGAGGCTACGACCAGAAGTATGACTTGGTAAAATAAAATGCGTTTTTTGTGCTTGTTTTGCACAAAAATGTATACCTTTACGCACAAATTCAAAATAGCGTAACATACAAATGGGCATAAAAAAGGCGAGAAAAGAAGAATCATTTAAAGAATTGTTTGACGAAAACTATTCTCGCCTTTTCTATGCCGCTTTGTTTATACTCAACGACGAGGCCAACGCCCACGACATTGTAGAAGAATACCTTATAGACCTATGGGAGGACTATGACCCCGACCTGACGTATGCCAAGGCCTATCTTTTTAATGGTATCAAAAGACGTTGCCTCGACTTTATCAAACACGAAAACGTAAAGAACAAGTACGCACAGCTATATCTGGCACTTCACAACGAAACCAACTTCCACACAAGCGACGACGAGGAGGACGAGCGGATAGCCGTCATCCAGCAGGTAATGGAAGAGATGCCACCACGCACCAAGTTCGTCATCGAGCAATGTTACTTCGAAAACAAGAAATACGACGAAGTGGCAGAGATACTCGGGCTTAGTCGCGACGGCATCAGAAAGAACATAATGAAGGGCTTGGCTTTGTTAAGAAACGCTTTTTCTGTAAATTACAAGAAAGGTCAAGTGACCAAATCGCAACAAGAGTCGTTATAACTAATAATGAATAAACAAAATATGAACAGCAAGGAAGATATAAAAGGCACGGAATTGCTCGACATGCTGGAGCAATCGGACAATCCCGCATTGTCCGACTTCGAAGCACTTCTCTCTGACGAGCGGAGTGCCGAGGATGCACGCATCATCTTGGAGTATCGCCTTGCCAAGGCAAAATCCTGCCGCACTATCGACACTGACAGAGAATGGAAAAATTTTGCGCAACGTATTCAGGAGACTAAGAAGCCTGCAAGCCTGTACAACATTCGCAATGCGTTTTATGCCGTAGCTACGGTGGCAGCGGCGGTGTTGATTGCATTCCTTGTGACTCAATTTCCGAAGCAAGACGACAGCATGCTTGCATTCGAATCGAACAATGCGCCCAAGGAAATACTTATGGGCAATGAGGACGAGGACGACATGGAGCCTATCAAGCCCACTGCCAGCATCGTTAAGGCTGGCGTAGTAGTGAGCGGCACCAAGGCCGACTTCTCCAAGATAAAGACCACCTCTGACGAACCGGAAATGAAGACAATCTCTACGCCACGAGGCAAAGACTATGAGCTGGTGTTGTCTGACGGAACCGTTGTATTGCTCAATGCCGACAGCAAGATAACGTTTCCCACACGATTTACGGGCAACAAACGAACCGTCAAGCTTGTCGGCGAGGCTTACTTCAAGGTCAGCAAGAACAAGCACCGCCCCTTTATCGTAGAGACAGGCAACCTTTATACAAAGGTATTGGGCACCGAGTTCAACCTCAAGGCTTATCCGCATTCTGATGTCAACGTTACGCTCATCAAGGGCTCAGTGGTCGTAAATGCCGAGGGCAAAGAGGTGATGCTCAAGCCGGGCGAGAACGCTGAATACAGCGAGAATAAGGATATAGAAGTGACAACGGTTGATACCGAGGGCTACATACAATGGAAAGACGGCTACTTCTATTTCGACAATGTGCCGCTGATAGACGTTGTACGCGACTTGGGACGATGGTATAACGTGAATATCGAGATTCGCAACAATTCGCTGATGAGCTACCGTCTGCACTTCATTGCATCGCGCAAGGCAAGCATCAAGGAGTTTGTCGACAATCTCAACGAATTCAATTATCTGCACGTAGTACATAAGGACAACAAGCTGATAATCGACAGAAAGAAATAAAACTTTTTTAATCCTATATGAGAGGAGTTCTTTTGGAGATATTCAAAAGGACTCCTTTTTTTTGTTTCATAAGTATGTATTGTTCCGATAAATATTTTGTTGCTTGCGTAAAACGACTCCTTTTGCTCATTAAAAGGACTCCTTTTGAAAAGCTGTTGTTGGGCTTTTGGCTTTTGTTAGGGCGTCAAGACCTGTTCTTGGGCTTCCTTCTCAATCGTAATGTAAAGGTTTCGGCATACGTTCCAAGCCAGATTGTTGCTGCTGATATGGATATGGCAACTGGTAATGATATAACAACAACAACTGCTATTGAAAAGTCTTTTGCTGACAATGCTTTGACATTGAAGACTGTAGGTGGTGCTGTTTCACAGGGTCAGGGTCTTTACACCAACACCGTTGTTGTAAAGTACAAAAACAAGTAAAACAGATCGAACTATCGACAATTCAGTAACAATAAAAAATCGGAAGAATCCTAAGCGATTAGGAGTCTTCCGATTTTTTTTGATGTCATTTGTTTTGATATTCGTCTTATTTACCTTATCTTTGCAATAGGTACCAAACTATTGCACGATATGTTAAGAAAATTATATCCTATAGGCATTCAGACTTTCGAGAAGATTATCGATGAAGATTATCTCTATATCGATAAGACGGAATATGTCTATCGCATGACCCATAGCGATAGTAAATTTATGTTTCTTAGTCGTCCTCGCAGATTTGGTAAGTCGCTCCTTACATCAACCTTACAATGTTACTTCGAAGGAAAGAGAGAACTGTTCAAGGGGTTGGCTATCGAAAAAAAGGAAAAGGAGTGGACTGAATATCCTGTGCTACACTTCGACATGTCAGGAGGAAAGCATATGCAGCCGGATGCATTGCAACGATACCTGTTGTTCATATTGGAACTAAAGGAAACGGAGTATGGTATTGTTGCCGATGCGCCAGATCCAAATGTGCGATTGCTTAATCTCATCAATACAGTACACCAGCAGACTGGCAAGAAAGTGGTTGTGCTTATAGACGAATATGACGCTCCGCTATTGGATGTGGTACACGAAGAGGCGCAGTTGGGAATTCTCCGCGACATAATGCGCAACTTCTATAGTCCTCTAAAATATTGTGATCCTAAGTTACAATTCGTATTCCTTACGGGTATCACCAAATTCTCGCAAATGAGCATTTTCAGCGAGCTCAACAATATTGCCAACATTAGTATGCTGCCTAAATATGCAGGCATTTGTGGTATAACTAAGGAAGAGATTATCTCTCAAATGAGCAATGATTTGAGTCTGTTTGCTGAAAACTTAGGATTGACAACTGCGGAAGCTTTAGATAGATTGCAAGAACGATACGATGGTTACCATTTTACATGGCCTTCATCTGACGTTTTCAATCCATTCAGCTTGCTGAACGCTTTAGCCAACAACAATCTTGATGATTATTGGTTTGGCACCGGTACACCGACATATTTGATAGAGATGATGCGCAAGTTTGACGTTAAAGCGTCGGACATAGGCGAAGGAATCGAAGCTGATAAAACAGAGTTTGACGCTCCTACTGAATGTTTGGAGACAATCACTCCATTACTATATCAAAGCGGTTATCTTACTATTAAGAACTACAATAAGGAAACCAACTTATACACATTGGACATTCCAAACAAAGAAATCAGAGTTGGGCTTTATCGTAGTCTGCTGCCAAGATTTGAAACTGAATAAGAGTGCTGACGCTGCTATGCAGCAGATAAATCTCAAAAACTACAGTCAACGTTTCGCTTTGTCAGGGTTGCCGATAACAAAGGTCGGTATCAATTTTGACAGTACAACTCGCAATATTACAGACTGGATAATAGAAAGATAAAAGCAATATATATTACTTTGCCATTTCATGATTGTTGCCTGTAGTTCACTGGCGACATTCCCACTTGTTTCTTGAAGAATGTGCCGAAGGCTGAGGCATTTGGAAAGTTCAGTAGGTCGGCTATTTCCTTGATACTCTTGTCGGTAGTGGTTATTAAGGAAATGGCCTTTTTGGTTATAGCCTTGAACACCAGTTGCTGTACGCTGCTGCCCGACACCGACTTGACGAGCGAGGTGAGATATTTGGGCGACAGACACAGACGGTCTGCATAGAACTTTACGCCACGCTCTTGGGTGTGATATTGGTCGATGAGTTGCATCAGCTGCATGTAGGTCTCGAGTTTGCGGCTTGAGGCATTGTCGCCGTCTTTTGATATTTCGCGGAATATGCCACATAGTCGGTAGGTGAGCGACAGCAGCAGCAGTCGGCGCTCGTTGGCAGCGAACACGTTGTCGTCGATGTTGCCCACAGCCAGCAGTTCGGAGTATTTGGTCAGCTCGCTTTCGTGTCCGGTATGCATCACCCAGCAGTCACGTGGATTGAGCATCTCGATGAATTTCATGCCGACAATGGTGCTGCCCAGAATGTCGCGTATGGAGTCGACACGATACAGAATGATTACCACAGAGCAGTCGTCGCTGTGGCTGGTGATGGAGAAGTAAACGTCGCGCGACAGAAATGCCGTCTCGCCCTTGTTTACCACATACTCCATGTTCTCGCAACTGAACTTAAACCTCCCCGATGTACACACAATGATGCCCACATCGGCAACCTTATAGTTGTCGAAAAATGCCTTTGGAAAAGAGTTTATATTACCACATGAACAGCAGATGTCCTCATTGTTGGCCATCTGTTGTTCGAGTATATCAATGCCGTTATTGCTATTCTTCATCGCTCCTGCCGTATGTTTGTGGCGAAGTTAGTGAAAAATATTGAATCTGCAAAATAAAAAGAAAAGCCCTACCCCCAGCCCCTCCCTGCGGGGGTGGGGCTGAGGCTAGGGCTAGGGGTAGGACTTTCTCCCTCCTTACTTATCCTTCGATATATCTCTCTTGGGCCACGGCACAACGAGCATCAGTCCGGCGAGGATGACGCAGGCGTAAATGGTCCATCCCGACATCTCCTTGATAGCCGACAGGGTGGCTTGCACCTGCACCTTGCCCTTGGTAGACATGGCAGCCATGTTCTGTGCCTCCGTCTCGCTCTTGCCTTGATATTGCATTCCGCGGGCGGTCATGTCGTATGTCATGGCGGTCTCGGCATTGGTGCGGTCGTAGTCGTGGGCGTAGCGTGTGATGTAGTATTGCTGGCGGTGCTGGAACACCACCTGATACAGAGCCGAGCCTATGCCCGGAGCTATCACCATACGCACGGTGAGCATTATGCACACCCATGTAGAGAGCAACTTATACGGCATGCGCTGGTTGGCATATACGGCGATGAGCGAGTATAGCAGCATCATACCAGTGGCACGTATCACCACGGGCCACTTCATGCGTTCGAGCATTCCTGCCGTCTGCACTTCGAAGTACATGAATAGCGATGCTGCACCAATCAGCAGGAATCCCATAGCGAAGAACCACTTGAAGTGTACACCCTTATTGTTGAGTATGAGTATGGTGACCAGTCCGATGAAGTAGCCCAGCAATACCCAGTTGCCCAGTTCTGCCACCTGTATCTGGTCGGTCTTCATACCAACGCCTACGAATATGTTCACGAGCATGGAGCTGGAGTTGCATATCATCAGTCCGATGAAGAGCAGTATGCCGCCCTGAATGCTGCGCGACTTGAACGCCTTGAGCATGAAGTATGGCGAGCGGCGTGTCTTCTCCAGATAGAAGAACAGTAGCGACGACACCACACATATTGCTGTGGCCCAGCGTATGTTGGGGCTGTCGTACCAGTCGTACACCTTGCCGTATACCGTGACATACACAAACGAGCAGCACATCAGACAGAACACGACCACGTTGCCGAACTTAGAGAATGACAGCGGACAATGCTTCGTGGGGTAGGGGTTGTAGGGCATGCACACCAGTGTGATGAGCAGCGCCACGAGTATGGCACCAAGCATGGCATAGTAGACCATCTGCCAGTGGTAGTTGTAGGCAAACCATGCGGTTATCCATGTGCCTATCTGTCCGAGCAGCATGAAGAAGAAGTAGATGATGGGCTGGCTCGCCTTCTTCTCTGTGTCGAGGGCGTCCCATCCGGCTTCGTCCTTAGGCTCGTTGCCAGGCGTGACGTTGCGCGTAGCCTCAATGCCAAATCCGTACTTGATAAGCGTGAAGAGATTGCACATCAGAAGCGTCTGTCTGACAAATCCCATGATGAGGCTGTTGAGAGCCAGGATAAACAGACTGTCGGTGTTGGCACATATATAGCTCTGCACAGCCAGAATGGAGAATCCAACGAGACTCATCATCTTCTGGCGGCGCACACTCACCAGCGAGTAGAAGAACGGCGAGAACGCCGCCATACCTATCGATGTGACGAAGCTGATGAAGGCTATGTGTTCTGACTGGATGCCAAGCCCGCCCACCATCTCACTACTGTTGACGGTGTAGGCACCACTTACCGTCATGATAGGTATGAAAAGGATGACGAGAAAGGCGATGCCAAGGGGCTTTGGCACCCAGTTGTAGAACGGAAAATTCTTAGGCATGTGCTCGGGCACTGCCGTATATATCTCTGCTTGTGTCATTTACTTAAGTTGAGCCTTTACTACAACCATCATTCCGGCAGCCAACTTGTCGTTGTCTTCCTTCGAAATTCCCTCAAACTCTATGCGTACAGGCACACGCTGCTGTATCTTTACGAAGTTGCCGGCTGAGTTGTCGGTAGGAACGAGCGAGTATTTTGAGCCTGTTGCACCTGAAATAGCGGTGATGCGTCCTTCAAACTCCTTGCCCTCGAATGCGTCAACGCTCATCTTCACCTTCTGTCCAACATACAGTTTTTCTACCTGTGTCTCCTTATAGTTGGCTATCACCCACTTCTGTGTATCGGGCATTATGTAGGTGATGGTCTGTCCGGCATTCACCAACTGCCCCTCCTCAAGGGCACGTCTGCCGAGCTTGCCGTCGCACGGAGCAGTTACCACACAGTAAGAGAGGTTGAGCTTTGCCATTTCCAGCGCAGCCTGAGCGCGCTCAATGGCAGCAGCCGTATTCTTCTTGCGTGTCTGCACCTCATTAACACCCGAGTAGGCAGCCTTCTGCTGGCGACGTACAGCATCGAGTTTCTTCTTCGTAGCGTTATATTCGGTTTCAATCTGTTCGAGCTGTATCGGTGTGGCGGCATTGCGAGCCACGAGGTTCTGATAGCGCTGGCGGTCCTTGTCGAGTTTGGCAAGACGTATTTCAATCTCGGCTATCGAAGCCTCGTACACAGTAGCCGAGGTCTGAGTGGTCTGCAGCGAAGCGTCTACAACGTTGGCTCCAGCTAAAGCGTCCTTCAGTGCAGCCTCTGCCTCCATTACACGGATGCGATATTCGCGGTCGTCGAGAACGAGCAGCGTGTCGCCCTTCTTCACGTCCTGATGTTCCTTGAAGTATATCTTCTTGATATATCCCGAAGCACGCATGTTTACAGGCGATATGTACTGCTCTATCTGGGCGTCGTCGCTCTTCTCGTTGCTCTTGTAGTCCATAAACATGCAGGCTATCTTCACGATGCCCCATACCAGTATAGCCACGCCGATGAGGCTTACCGCTATCTGGCGGATGCGCTGGCGCTTAAGCTGCTTGGCGGTTAGTTCGTGGTTAGACTGTGTGTTGTTGTCGCTATTATTGTTGTTGTTTGTAGTGTTATTGTTTGTTTCCATTTTTTTGAGTTTTGAATTGTCGGCTTTGCCGATTTTGAATTATTCAATTTTGAGTTTTGAATTGTCGGCTTTGCCGATTTTGAGTTTTGAATTTTGAGTTTTGAATTGTCGGCTTTGCCGATTTTGAATTATTCAATTTTGAATTTTGAGTTTTGAATTCTTAATTCAACATTGAATAATTCCTAATCGCAGGCGTAGCCGAGAACAATTCCTAATTCCAAATTCCTAATTCAACAGTTTCTCAAGTTGTCCAGTGAGTCTCAGCAGAGTCAGGTTCGATACCTGATAGTTGAAGTGGGCAGTCAGATAGTTGTTCTGGGCGTCGCTCATGCTCATTTCGTCTTGCAGCACCTCGGTCATTGATGCAATACCTTCGCGATAGCGGTCGCTCGTCACCTTATACACATCCTCAGCCAGCAGATAATTGTCGCGTTGCTTGCTGAAGTTGCGCTGATTGTTGGCAAGATCGTTAACGGCATTGGCGTATTGTGTCTGCATACCCTTCAGTGCATTCTCGTATTGTAGTCTGGCGTTGTCGATGTCCACCTGCGCCTTTCTAATCTTCGAACGCTTCTCAAAACCGTCGAACACGGGTATGCGGAGCGACAAACCTATGCCGTTCGACTTATACCAATGGTTCGATTCGCCCGAGTGAAACCAGTTCTTGAAATTGTCGGTGAATGCTGTGTAAGTCCAGTTGCCAGTGAGCGCCAGCGTAGGCAGATAGCCGTCCTTGGCAAGCTTCTTCTGTTGTTCGGCAAGCGTCTGCTGCTTTCTGAGTAGCTGAAGCTCCGACAGATTCTCGTTCAGTCCGGTGAGAGCCGCCATGTCCGTCAGCTCCACGTTAGCCTTCGTTACGGTAATGTCCTTGTCGGCAGGATAGTCGATAACGTATTTCAGCATGTTGTATTGCTGTGTGAGCATGGCTTTGGCGTTGTCGTATTGCACGCTGAGATTCTCCAGATTCACGTTCACACGCTTCACGTCCACGCTCAGAGCCATGTCGTTGTCGTGGAAAGCCTGTGTGATATTGCGCAGTTCTTCAAGTCGCTTGATGTTGTCCTTGATAATGCCAATCTGCTCCTCGGTGTTCTGCGCCAGATAATACATCTTGCTTATCTGCACAATCAGGTCTTCCTTGGCTTTGGCATACGATAGAGTGTTGAGCTGGTCGAGTGTCTTGGATATCTCCAATGCTGTTAGTGCCGTCTGACTGTACAGTGGCATCTGTAGCTGAACACTTGCCGACGAGTTGTATTGCAGCGTCTTCGTCACGTTATACGGTTTGCCGTAAGCCTTACCGTCCGTTACCGATACTGGCGGCGTGAAGTTGTCGTTCAGCGCTGCACCGATATTAATCTGTGGCAACAGTCGCGAGCGGTTCTCGCTGATATTGTGCTTGCCTTTAAGCACATTACCCTCATAAGTCTTTAAATTAAGATTTCGTTCAATGCCCATCAGTAGGCATTGACTCAATGACAATGTTTCTTGCGCCATCGAATAGTGGGCAAGAAGAGTCAGGGAAAATGTGAACAATATTCTTTTCATACCTATATTAATAATTCAGCTGCAAAGTTACTGATTTATCATTGTATAGGCATATTCATATAATATCACAAGTTGTTCACATTTTCCCTTTTGTTTTATCGTTTCATTTTATAATCAGGTTCAAGACTGTGTTTTAGACCGTCATATTTGGGAACTTCCACTTTATTACCATTCTCGTCTACAGTATATATCTTTACGTTCTGCCCTTGCGCGTTCATGATGCTCGCTTCATTATTTACATAATATTCGGCATTTTCAAGTCCCTTTTTCCGGTCAATCTTCGTATAATCCTGCTGAAGATACATTGGAGTAATAAGGCGATTGGTTTGTTCCAGGCCTGTGGCTGTAAACGAGAATCCGCCATTGGCTTCAGCTTTGAGGATTAATCCCGGAAGCCCGTGCAGTTTCCAAGGTCCGAATGACATTGGAATTTCGGGTGTAAACCAAGCTTTCCAGTGTCGGCCGTGATAATCGCTCTCAGCCATAAAACATTCGTAGCCGAGAATCGTCTTGACAGAATCATTCACCATCGACCACTTCATTTCTGATAGCGACTCAGTGTAATAGCCCAGGTCTTCTCCGTACTTGTCATACACAGTAAGCGTTTGTTTGGCAGGATTACTGAATACATACATGTATGTCTTTTTTACAGGTCCTTTGCTCAGATTCCATGAAGTAGAGCCGTCGGGTTCAACCGTCATACAGGCTTTTTTAAGTATATCCATATACTTTGCTTTGCCTTCTGGGGTTGATTTCAGAGAGTCAACCCAAAGGCTGAGCTCATTAAAATACTTAGCATCGGTCGAAGAAGCCAGGAGCAACATTTTCGATGTGACAAGCTTGTTGTACTTGTTGGGGGTAATGCTATTATAACTTACTAAGATTTCTGACTTGGTTTGTGCCATTGAAGCTATTGCTGCAAGGCAGACAATGATAGAGATTACTAGTTTTTTCATTTTCTTAATGTTATTGAAATTAATAATTGGCGTCCGCGGAGCTGACGCTGTGATTCAAAAGAAGAGAGTTGCGAGTATGTTGTGTAATTGTACTGCTTATTGTTGAGCATATTCGTTAACGATGCCGACAGTTCGATGAGCTTGCTGGCCTTGAATATTAGTTTTGTATCGAGCATTGCGATATTCTTGAACATTCCCTCAGTCAGTTCGTTGCGGTAGTGCTCGCCGCTTATCTGCCATTCCCATTTGGGGTGTGGTACAAAGTCAAGAGTCAGCTCGTTTGTCAGTGCCGACAACCATTGTGTTGACGCATTGCTTATTTTCAGACGTTTTTGCGAATATCTTACTCAAGTTTCGGATTTAGAATTCAAGCCGTTTGAGCATACTCTCTAAGTGCAGC
>OIZO01000146.1_pt1 | contig 57452 bp, 67 predicted proteins | sample 1588551 | NCBI WGS metagenome assembly OIZO01 (sample SAMN03283271) | human gut metagenome | biome: human-associated habitat; material: feces | host: Homo sapiens | place: Peru | collected 2012
GTATTGCCATGACCCGTTACACCAAACGTGGCGGCAAGGTCTGGATCAAGATTTTCCCAGACAAACCGGTTTCTGCTAAACCAATTGGTACCCGTCAGGGTTCCGGTAAAGGCGCAGTTGAATACTGGGTAGCCGTAGTTAAACCGGGCCGCGTGATGTTCGAAATGGGTGGCATCTCCATGGAAGCTGCAAAGGAAGCAATGCGCCTTGCAGGCCACAAGCTGCCAATCAAGACAAAATTTGTAGTTAAAGGTCAAGAAGTGGCAGGTGAATAAAATGAAGGTCAATGAAATTCGTAACCTGAGCACTGCCGAATTAACTGAAAAGGTTGCCGGCTTAAAGGAAGAACTGTTTAACCTCCGTTTTCAGCTCGCTACAGGACAGCTTGAAAACCCGATGCGTATTCGTGAAGTAAAGAAGACCATCGCCCGCATCAAGACTGTACAGCGCGAAGAAGAATTGAAGGCTGCCAAGAAGGCATAACGGTTTATCCAAAGGAGGATCTCAACGTGGCAGAAGAAAGAAAGTTGCGCAAGGTGCGCCAGGGAATTGTTGTCAGCGACAAGATGGATAAAACCGTAGTTGTTGCTGTAGAACGCAAAGTTCCCCACAAGCTCTACAAAAAATCGATTAATACCACAACAAAGTTCAAAGCGCATGACGAAAACAACGAATGCCGTGTCGGTGATACCGTACGCATCGTCGAAACCCGCCCGCTGTCTCATGACAAGCGTTGGAGAGTTGAAAAAATCGTTGCCCGTCAGAACTGATATACAAAGATTAATATAGGAGGATAGGCACGATGATTCAGCAGGAAAGCAGACTCAACGTTGCAGATAATACCGGTGCTAAGAACGTCCTGGTCATCAAAGTTCTGGGTGGTTCCTTCCGTAAAAGCGGCAATATCGGTGATATTGTAGTTTGTACGGTCAAAGATGCAACCCCCGGCGGCGTTGTTAAGAAGGGCCAGGTAGTAAAAGCTGTTGTAGTTCGTTCCGTTAGCGGTGTAAGCCGCAGCGACGGATCCCATATCCGTTTTGACGAAAACGCAGTCGTTATCGTAAAAGATGACAAGAGCCCGGTAGGAACACGTATTTTTGGACCGGTAGCAAGAGAACTCCGTGAAAAAGATTTCATGAAGATCGTTTCCCTGGCTCCGGAAGTGCTCTAATAGGGAGGCAAACGAATGAGTCAGAAACTGCATGTAAAGACCGGTGACACCGTTGTAGTCATTTCCGGCAAAGATAAAGGCAAGCAGGGCAAAGTCAAAGCTGCTATGCCGAAGGAAGGCCGTGTTGTCGTTGAAGGCGTCAACATGATCAAAAGACACACCAAACCGAGCCAGGCAAACCCGAAGGGCGGCATCATCGAGAAGGAAGCTCCGATCGATCTTTCTAACGTAATGCTTCTTCACAACGGAAAAGCAACACGTGTTGGATTCAAGATGGACGGAGACAAAAAAGTTCGTGTAGCAAAAGCTACAGGCGAAGTTATTGACTAATTAAAGAGAGGAGGCCAATCAGTTGAGCAGACTTAAAGAACAGTACCAGAACGAGATCGTTGACGCAATGATCAAAAAGTTCGGATATAAAAATATTATGGAAGTACCAAAGCTCGATAAAATCGTAGTAAACATGGGCGTTGGTGAAGCCAAAGAGAACGCAAAAGTATTAGAGGCTGCAATTAAAGACATGGAGACAATCACAGGTCAGAAAGCAGTTGCTACAAAAGCAAAGAACGCTATTGCAAACTTCAAGATCAGAGAGAACATGCCAATCGGATGTAAAACAACATTACGTGGCGAGAAAATGTATGAGTTCTTAGATCGTTTAATTAACTTATCATTACCACGTGTACGTGACTTCAGAGGTGTTAACCCTAACGCATTCGATGGCCGTGGAAACTATGCTCTTGGTATCAAAGAGCAGATCATCTTCCCAGAGATCGAGTACGACAAAGTTGACAAAGTAAGAGGTATGGATATCATTATCGTAACTACTGCTAAGACAGACGAAGAAGCACGTGAATTATTGACATTGTTCAATATGCCATTTGCCAAATAATTAGGAGGGAATTTTAATGGCTAAGACAAGTATGAAAGTTAAACAGCAGCGTAAACCAAAATTCTCTACCAGAGAATACACACGTTGCAAAATTTGTGGTCGTCCACATTCTGTTTTAAGAAAATACGGAATCTGCAGAGTATGTTTCCGTGAATTAGCATACAAAGGTCAAATCCCAGGCGTTAAGAAAGCAAGCTGGTAGGCCGAGTAATTTTTAGAAGGAGGAAATATACATCATGATGATGACGAGTGATCCAATTGCAGATATGCTTACAAGAATCCGTAATGCAAATACTGCTAAACATGATACAGTAGATATTCCGGCATCTAAGATCAAAGTTGCTATCGCAGGCATCCTTTTAGATGAAGGTTATATCACAAAATACGATATTATCGAAGATGGTAATTTTAAAACAATCCGCATCACATTAAAATACGGTGCAGATAAGAATGAAAAAATTATCACAGGTCTTAAGAGAATTTCCAAACCAGGTCTTCGTGTTTACGCTGGTAAAGACGAGCTTCCTAGAGTACTTGGTGGATTAGGAATTGCTATCCTTTCTACAAATCAGGGAATTATCACAGACAAAGAAGCAAGAAAACTCCAGGTTGGTGGAGAAGTATTAGCTTTCGTTTGGTAGGAAATAATGACTTCCTGGCTTATGCCAGGAGGATGGACTACCATTCTGATAGATATGTAACTTTTTAACTACGGTGAATCCTCACCGCAACGAAAAATTAGGAGGTACGGGCATGTCACGTATAGGAAGAATGCCAATCGCAGTTCCAGCTGGCGTTACAGTAGAAATTGCAGAAAATAATCATGTGACTGTAAAAGGTCCTAAGGGAACTCTTGAAAGAACCCTTCCATCTGAGATGGACATCAAATTAGAAGGTGCTGAAGTAATCGTTACAAGACCTAATGATTTGAAAAAAATGAAATCCTTACACGGATTAACAAGAACACTGATCCACAACATGGTAGTTGGTGTTACAGACGGATATAAGAAAGAGCTTGAAGTTAATGGTGTTGGTTACAGAGCTTCCAAAGCTGGTAAAGTTTTAACTCTTAACTTAGGATATTCTCATCCAGTTGAGATGACAGATCCAGAAGGAATCGAGTCTACAGTAGACGGTAACAAGATCATTGTATCAGGTATCGATAAAGAAAAAGTTGGCCAATACGCAGCTGAAATCAGAGATAAGAGAAGACCAGAACCATACAAAGGTAAAGGTATTAAGTACGCTGATGAAGTTATTAGACGTAAAGTTGGTAAGACTGGTAAGAAATAAGTAAGGAGAGTGTGAACAATGGTTAGTAAAAAAGCAAGAAACGAAATTCGTGAAAAGAAACACAGAAGATTACGTAATCGTTTCAGCGGAACCGCTGAAAGACCACGTTTAGCTGTGTTTAGAAGTAATAATCATATGTATGCTCAAATTATTGACGATACAGTTGGAAATACTCTTGTTTCAGCATCTACTCTTCAGAAAGATGTTAAGGCTGAACTTGAAAAAACTAACAACGTTGATGCAGCAGCATACTTAGGAACAGTCATTGCAAAGAAAGCAATGGAAAAAGGTATCACATCAGTTGTCTTTGACAGAGGCGGCTTCATATACCATGGAAAAATTAAAGCATTAGCAGACGCAGCAAGAGAAGCTGGTTTGAATTTCTAGAAGGAGGAGCACACATGAGACAGGAACGTATTGATGCTAATCAGTTAGAACTCACCGAAAAAGTAGTATCAATTAAACGTGTTACCAAAGTTGTTAAGGGTGGTCGCAACATGAGATTCACAGCTTTAGTAGTTGTAGGCGACGGAAACGGACATGTTGGTGCAGGTTTAGGAAAGGCAGCTGAAATTCCAGAAGCAATCCGCAAAGGAAAAGAAGATGCTATGAAGAAACTTATTTCAGTAACATTAGATGAAAATGGAAGTATTACACATGATTATGTTGGAAAATTCGGAAGTGCTTCAGTGCTTCTTAAGAAAGCTCCAGAAGGTACTGGTGTAATCGCTGGTGGTCCAGCTCGTGCGGTTATCGAACTTGCAGGAATCAGAAACATCCGTACAAAATCTTTGGGATCAAACAACAAACAGAACGTAGTACTTGCTACAATCGCTGGTTTGAGTGAACTGAAGGCTCCAGAAAAAGTAGCTAAACTTCGCGGAAAATCTGTAGAAGAGATTTTAGCTTAAGGAGGAGATTAAAATGGCAAATTTAAAAGTCACATTAGTAAAATCAACAATCGGAGCTATTCCAAAACATAGAAAAACAGTTGAAGCTTTAGGACTTAAGAAGCTCAACAAAACAGTTGTTTTACCAGATAACGAAGCAACAAGAGGTATGGTTGCTCAGGTAAAACACCTTGTAAAGGTAGAAGAAGCTTAATCTAATAGACAAGGAGGTGTCACACAATGGAATTATCTAATTTAAGACCTGCTGATGGTTCAAAACACAGCGATAATTTCAGAAGAGGCCGTGGACACGGTTCAGGAAATGGCAAAACTGCTGGTAAGGGACATAAAGGTCAGAAAGCTCGTTCAGGAGCACCAAGACCAGGTTTTGAAGGTGGACAGATGCCATTATACAGACGTATTCCAAAGAGAGGTTTCACATGTAGAAACTCTAAAGAAATCGTTGGAATTAACGTTAGTGCATTAGAAGTATTTGAAAATGACTCAGTTGTTTCTGTAGAAACATTAGTTGAAGCTGGAATCGTTAAGAACACAAGAGATGGTGTTAAGATTCTTGGTAACGGCGAACTTACAAAGAAACTGACAGTTCAGGCAAATGCATTTAGTGCTGGTGCTGTAGAAAAAATCGAAGCACTTGGTGGAAAAACAGAGGTGATCTAATGCTACAAACATTCCGTAAGGCATTTCAAATCGAAGATATACGGAAAAAGATTTTATATACTCTGATGATGATATTTGTAGTAAGACTTGGTTCCCAGCTGCCAACTCCAGGTGTGAATCCAACTTATATTAAACAGTTTTTTGAGAGCGTATCCGGTGACACATTTAACTTTTTTAATGCCTTCACCGGAGGCTCTTTCGAGACAATGTCAATCTTCGCATTGAGTATTACACCGTATATTACATCATCCATCATTATTCAGCTTTTGACAATTGCAATTCCAAAGCTGGAAGAAATGCAAAAAGATGGAGAGGACGGAAGAAAGAAAATTGCTACGATGACACGTTATGTGACCGTAATCCTCGCACTGATTGAATCGACAGCTATGGCTGTAGGATTCGGCAGACAGGGTCTTCTGGTTAAATACAATTTTGTTAATGCAGCAATCGTAGTATTGACACTTACAGCAGGTTCAGCCTTCCTGATGTGGGTGGGTGAGAGAATCACCGAAAAAGGAGTCGGAAATGGTATTTCCATTGTCCTTCTCGTAAATATTTTATCTCGTGTTCCAAATGACTTAACAGGACTGTATGAACAGTTCGTAAAAGGAAAAGGACTTGCGAGTGGAGGACTTGCGACAATTGTTATTCTTGCTATTATCCTGGTTCTGGTTGTTTTCACAGTCATTCTTCAGGATGGAGAAAGAAGAATCCCAGTTCAGTATTCTCAGAAAATGCAGGGAAGAAGAACTGTGGGCGGACAGTCTACTAACATTCCATTAAAAGTAAATACAGCAGGTGTTATTCCGGTTATCTTTGCTTCATCTATTATGCAATTCCCGATTATTATTGCATCCTTCCTTGGAAAAGGAAATGGAACAGGAATTGGAAGCGAGATTCTTCGTGGAATGAACTCAGGAAATTGGTGCAACCCATCAAATCCTAAATATTCAATCGGTTTGGTTGTATATATTGTGCTTACTATCTTCTTTGCATATTTCTATACAAGCATTACCTTTAATCCACTGGAAATTGCGAATAACATGAAAAAGAGCGGTGGTTTCATTCCAGGTATCAGACCAGGTAAACCAACCTCAGATTACTTAACAAAGATATTAAACTATATTATCTTTATTGGAGCATGTGGTCTTGTAATAATTCAGGTTATTCCATTCTTCTTTAATGGAGTATTTGGCGCAAGCGTATCATTTGGTGGTACATCTCTGATTATTATCATCGGGGTAGTATTAGAGACTATTAAACAAATTGAATCACAAATGCTTGTACGTAATTATACAGGATTCTTAAATAACAAGTAATTTTAATGAGAATGCTTGGAATTTAAAAGAAAATTTAGCTCGTTGTTTTTTATCTTTTATATTGGATAAATGCAACGAGCTTTATGTCTATATGACAGTAAGAAAGAAATACAAAATGGAGGCCGACAAGATGAAAATCATTATGTTAGGAGCACCTGGAGCAGGAAAAGGAACTCAGGCAAAAAAAATTGCAGCAAAATATGATATCCCACATATTTCTACAGGAGATATTTTCAGAGCAAATATTAAAAACGGAACAGAACTTGGAAAGAAAGCAAAGACATACATGGATCAGGGTCTGCTTGTTCCAGACGAACTGGTAGTAGATTTGGTTGTAGACCGTGTGAATCAGGAAGATTGTGCAAAAGGATATGTATTAGATGGTTTTCCGAGAACGATTCCACAGGCAGAAGCACTGGACAAGGCACTGGCTGCGCAGGGAAAGAAAATGGATTATGCAATCGATGTAGATGTTCCAGATGAAAATATTGTACAGCGTATGGGTGGAAGACGCGCATGTGTAGGCTGCGGAGCAACCTATCATCTTGTATATGCTGCACCAAAAAAAGAAGGTATCTGTGATACTTGTGGCGGAGAACTCATTCTTCGTGATGATGATAAACCAGAAACTGTTCAGAAACGTCTTGCTGTTTACCATGAACAGACTCAGCCACTTATTGATTATTATACAAAAGCAGGCATTTTGAAGACTGTAGATGGTACAGTTGCAATGGAAGACGTTTTTGGAGCTATCGTTTCTATTTTAGGAGAATAAATTCATGTCAATTACGATTAAATCAGCAAGAGAAATAGAACTGATGACAGAAGCCGGAAGGATTCTGGAAATCGTGCATGACGAATTGAAGAAGGCATTAAAGCCGGGAATGACAACGCTTGACATTGATGTCCTTGGGGAAGAAGTGATTCGCAGTTACGGCTGCGAACCTTCCTTCTTGAATTACAATGGATATCCGGCCAGTATCTGTGTGTCTGTAAATGATGAGGTCGTGCATGGGATCCCTTCCAGAAAGAGAATCATTCATGAAGGGGATATTGTAAGTCTGGATGCTGGAGTAATTTATAAAGGCTATCATTCAGATGCGGCCAGAACTCATGCAGTTGGTGAAGTCACAGATGAGGCGAAGAAACTGATTGAAGTTACAGAGCAAAGCTTCTTCGAAGGTTTAAAATATGCAAAAGAAGGCAATCATTTATTTGATATTTCTGCAGCAATCGGCCATTATGCAGAACGATTCGGATACGGAGTCGTACGGGAGTTATGCGGACATGGAATAGGGACTCATTTACATGAGGACCCGGAAATCCCGAATTTTCCTATGCTGCGTAGAGGACCGGTATTAAAAGCTGGTATGACACTGGCGATTGAACCGATGATTAATCAGGGAACAGAAAGAGTGAGATGGATGGATGATGACTGGACAGTTGTTACTGCCGATGGAAAATTATCCGCTCACTATGAAAACACCATACTGATTACCAAAGGCGAGCCGGTACTACTCAGTAAAACAAAGTAAGAGGCAAAAAGTATATGGACAGATGGGAAAAAGGAATGCTTGCGAAATCCTTAGCAGGGCATGACGAAGGAAAGATATATGTGATTATTAATATAGAAGAAAATCACGTACTTCTTGTAGATGGAACAATCCGAACACTGGACAGACCCAAGAAGAAAAAGAAAAAACATGTCCAGCTTATCAGACAGAAGCATTCGATTGAAAATGTAGATGATGCAGGTATTAAATGCATATTGAATGAATATAAGAAGACAGAGACGACAGAATCAAGGGAGGAATCTTAATATGTCAAAAGCAGATGTTATTGAAATTGAAGGTACAGTAGTAGAAAAATTACCAAATGCAATGTTTCAGGTAGAATTAGAAAACGGACATCAGGTATTAGCCCACATCAGTGGAAAACTCCGTATGAACTTTATCAAAATCTTACCGGGAGATAAAGTAACACTGGAATTATCACCATATGATTTGTCAAAAGGAAGAATCATCTGGAGAGATAAATAAAAACGAAAAGCATAAATAGAAAATCATAAACAAAAGCAAAAAATAGGAAAAAAGTATTGACTTTGCTTGAAATATAATGATATAATATTATGCGAACTGCTTATGGGAAACTTTAAGCAGTGGGAAAATGCAGACTATGCAAGGTATGAAAGGAGGATTTGACGTGAAGGTTAGATCATCAGTAAAACCGATTTGCGAAAAATGCAAAGTTATTAAAAGAAAAGGAAGCGTCAGAATTATCTGCGAAAATCCGAAACATAAACAGCGTCAGGGCTAAGAATTAATTACTTGGCAGACAGTTAGTTTATGAATGAATTAGGCGGCTGATAGGAAATTGCAAAGTGTGTACAGCAATTTACTATTTTAAATATACAGGAAAACACCATGAGCAAAGTGGTATTCAGGTATATTGCCTATAATACCGGCAGTCATTTGCTGGGAAACCAGTTGCCGGAAAGGGTGTGATACCGACACACCTGGGCTGGGATATCAGACCATCTGTTATAAACAGAAGTAAGAGTCTGGTAGGGTACTCGCAGAATAACAGAGAACTCACAGCCTCAATTTGGGACAGTATGACGAAGTGCGTGGACCGCATATTTGGACTGACCGAGCTTGCTTAAGTCAGGACAGAATATGAGGGAGACATAGGGTGTTAGCCCTTACAGCGAAATGTAGCGAAGCGAAATTGAGCTGATACCACTTCAGAAAAAAGAACAAAGTAATGAAAGAAAATGGAGGAAATCACAAATGGCTCGTATTGCAGGTGTAGACTTACCAAGAGACAAACGTGTGGAAATCGGGTTAACTTATATCTACGGAATTGGTAGAACAAGCGCAACTCGTATTCTTGCAGAGGCTGGAGTTAATCCAGATACTCGTTGTAGAGATCTTACAGACGATGAAGTAAAGAAAATCAGTGCTGTAATTGATGAAACTCAGGTTGTAGAAGGTGATCTTCGTAGAGAAATCGCTCTTAACATCAAGAGACTTCAGGAAATTGGATGCTACAGAGGAATCCGTCATAGAAAAGGACTTCCAGTTCGTGGTCAGAAGACAAAGACAAACGCAAGAACAAGAAAAGGTCCAAAGAGAACCGTAGCAAACAAGAAAAAATAGGAACAAATAACTAGTTAAATAAAAGAAAGTGTAGGTTAGTTTTATTATGGCTAAAAAAGTTACAAAAAAAGTGACAAAAAAACGTGTCAAGAAAAACGTTGAACGCGGACAGGCACATATCCAGTCATCTTTCAATAATACAATCGTTACTTTGACAGATGCTCAGGGAAATGCTTTATCATGGGCAAGTGCAGGTGGTCTGGGATTTAGAGGTTCAAGAAAATCTACTCCATATGCAGCACAGATGGCAGCAGAAACAGCAGCTAAAGCAGCATTAGTTCATGGTCTTAAATCAGTAGACGTATTCGTTAAAGGACCTGGATCAGGTAGAGAAGCAGCAATCCGTGCCCTTCAGGCATGCGGAATTGATGTTACAAGCATCACAGATGTAACACCAGTACCACATAATGGATGCCGCCCACCAAAACGTAGAAGAGTCTAGTCGATTATTATTAGGAGGAAAAGAGCATGGCAGTAAATAGAGTTCCAGTTCTTAAAAGATGCCGTTCATTAGGAATGGATCCAGTATATTTGGGAATTGATAAAAAGTCTAACAGACAGTTAAAAAGAGCTAATAGAAAAATGAGTGAGTATGGTCTTCAGTTACGTGAAAAACAGAAAGCGAAATTCATCTATGGTGTATTAGAAAAACCTTTCAGAAACTATTTCGAAAAAGCTTCTCAGATGAAAGGTATGACAGGTGCTAACCTGATGGTTCTTCTTGAATCAAGATTGGATAATGTTATCTTCCGTCTTGGATTCGCAAGAACAAGAAAAGAAGCAAGACAGATTGTTGACCACAAGCATGTATTAGTTAATGGAAAACAGGTTAATATTCCATCATACTTAATCAAAGCTGGCGATGTAATCGAAATCAAAGAAGGAAAGAAAGCGTCTGTAAGATACAAAGATATCACAGAAGTAACAGCAGGACGTTTAGTTCCAGAATGGTTAGAAGCAGATGCTGAAAACTTAAAAGGAACAGTTAAGAATCTTCCTACTCGTGAAATGATCGACGTACCAGTTGACGAAATGCTGATTGTCGAATTATATTCTAAATAAAACACATTTTTGTAAGAAAATGTGCATCTTAACGGACCTCTTTGTCAGGTTCGTTAAGGCTATGTTTAGGAAATAGTAACCCTCAACAACCAAAACCCATAAGGAGGGACCAAATAGTGTTTGATTTTAATAAACCGAATATTGAAATTACAGAAATTTCAGAAGATAAGAAATATGGCAGATTCGTAGTAGAACCTCTTGAAAGAGGATATGGTACGACATTGGGTAACTCTTTAAGAAGAATTATGCTTTCTTCTTTACCGGGTGCTGCAATCAGTCAGATTAAAATCGATGGTGTATTACATGAATTCAGCACAATTCCAGGAGTAAAGGAAGATGTTACTGAAATAATCATGAATCTGAAAACACTGGCAATTAAGAATTTTTCAGAGACAGATGAGCCGAAGACAGCTTATATCGAATTTGAAGGAGAAGGCGTTGTTACAGGTGCAGATATCCACGCAGATGCAGATATCGAGATTATGAATCCTGAAACAGTGATTGCTACATTAAATGGCGGTGCAGACAGCAAGCTTTACATGGAACTTACCATTACAAAGGGACGTGGATATGTAGGCTCTGACAAGAATAAAACAGAAGATATGCCAATTGGTGTAATTCCAATTGATTCTATCTATACACCGGTTGAGAGAGTAAACCTTACTGTTCAGAATACACGTGTTGGTCAGATTACTGATTTTGACAAATTGACATTAGATGTATGGACAAATGGAACATTAGCTCCAGATGAAGCAGTAAGCTTAGCTGCAAAAGTACTTAACGAACATCTGAAACTTTTCATCGACCTTTCTGAAGTTGCTCAGGCAGCAGAAGTTATGATTGAAAAAGAAGATGATGAAAAAGAAAAAGTACTTGAAATGAGTATTGATGAACTTGAACTTTCCGTTCGTTCTTACAACTGCCTGAAGAGAGCAGGAATCAATACAGTAGAAGAACTTACAAACAGAACTCCAGAAGATATGATGAAAGTCCGTAACCTTGGACGCAAGTCATTAGAAGAAGTTCTGGCAAAATTAAAAGAGCTCGGTCTTGAATTAAGTCAGGGCGAAGAATAGAGCACTTTTAACAACAGGAAAACCATTATCTGGCTAGTAAGCCCGATGAATGCATAACCAGATGGCGTGTTTCGGTAAGTCCGAAGATGCTCGGAATATGTCTTATATTAATGGAGGATTATAAAATGGCAAAATATAGAAAACTTGGCAGAACATCAAGCCAGAGAAAAGCATTATTAAGAAACCAGGTAACAATGTTAATTCAGCATGGTAAAATCAGAACAACAGAAGCTAAAGCAAAAGAAATCCGCAAGATTACTGAAGGACTTATCGCTTCTGCTGTAAGAGAAAAAGATAACTTTGAAGAAGTTACAATCACAGCTAAAGTTGCAAGAAAAGACAAAGATGGCAAGAGAGTAAAAGAAGTTGTAGATGGTAAGAAAGTTACTGTTTATGATGAAGTTGAAAAAACAATCAAAAAAGACATGCCTTCAAGACTTCATGCAAGACGTGAAATGCTGAAAGTGCTTTACTCTGTAACAGAAGTTCCAACAGAAAATGCTGGAAAGAAGAAAAATACTCAGAAAGTTGATCTTGTAGACAAACTGTTTACAGAAATCGCTCCAAAATATGCTGACCGCAAGGGTGGATACACAAGAATCATCAAAATCGGACAGCGTAAAGGTGACGGAGCAATGGAAGTACTTATTGAATTAGTATAATTCCTGAGTAAGTTCACAAAGAAAAGTAAAAGAAAACGATGTGACTCGTTGAGAGTTACATCGTTTTTTGTTATACTTGTTTATAAGGGTTATGAAACAGAGAATTTTGCCCGCACTATATGAGTTATGTGTCGAGGGCATTATTCTGATAATGCATATTTGGAGGAAGAAAAAATGAAAATTGGTATTGCAAATGACCACTCAGCAGTAGACATGAAGAATGAGATTGTAAAATATTTAGAGGAAAAAGGCTATGAAGTAGTAAACTATGGAACTGATACGACAGAAAGCTGCCACTATCCAATCTATGGTGAGAAAATAGGACGTGCAGTTGCATCAGGAGAGGTAGACCTTGGTATTGCAATTTGCGGAACAGGACTAGGTATCTCCCTTGCGGCAAATAAGGTAAAGGGAGTAAGAGCTGCAGTATGCTCTGAGCCATATACAGCCAGAATGTCAAGAGAACATAATAATGCCAATGTACTTGCGTTTGGTGCAAGAGTAATCGGAATTGAGATGGCAAAGATGATTGTAGATGAATGGCTGAACGCCAAGTTCCTTGGAGGAAGACATCAGCAGAGAGTAGATATGATCATGGAAATCGAGAACAGAAACGAGTAAAGAAAAGACAGATAGACGGTTATATAAAATAATATAGAATAACAAAAAGCTGAGGATTTCATTGCTAAAATGAAAATCTTCAGCTTTGTCTGTGTAGAGAGCTACAAATAAAATAGTAACATAAAATTGTGTACTCAATCCTGTTAGAAAAATACATTCCCACCTACTACAGTCCCATAATGCCCGCTGGACGCAGCGCGGAAAGAGTAGCAGCCACTTACGGAACTTAAACGGGAACCATTTAAGGCATCCTGCGCTGCCTGATAACAGAGTGAGGATGGACCGTTTGCGAGTACACGTTTTAAACTGCCATTCCAGGTCGGTGAGAACTGTCCACTCTGGTAAATGACATCATATAATGTGTTCGGATATCTGGAACTGGCTACACGGTTCATAATTATTGTAGCGACTGCCAATAAAGCATCATAATTTGTGGTGCCTGCCTCACATTGCAGGATTGCTGCAAGTAATACCAGATCACTGGAAGAAACTTCGGTGGTTTCACTGGAAGAAGAATCGGAGGAACTGGAACTCGTATTGGCTGAGGAAGAAACATTCGCATTGCTTGCAGCTTCCTGTGCAGCTTTTGCCTTTGCAAGAGCATCTTCTGAAACCTGAAGATTGTCGGAAGTAGAAGCAATTGCGGCATTCAATTCTTCATAGCGTGTGTTCAAAGAAGCCTGCAATTCAGCAAGGCGTTCTTGTTCCTGCTCTAATTCAGTATTTTTCTCCTCTACATTTATACGGCTGTTCTGAAACTCAGATAACATCTTGCGGTCATATTCCGTAATGTTCTGTACAAACGCCGTATTGTTCAGAAAATCAGCCATGCTTTCGGATGAAAAAATCATATGCAGAAGGCTGGTGTTTCCGTTCTCATACATAAATTTAATACGCTGCTTCATAGCATCATATTGGAGTTCTTCATTCAATTTTGCCGCTTCCAAATCAAGCGCAGCCTTTTCAAGAGCGGCATTGGATTCATCAATTTGCGATGTGAGTGAAGTGATTTCAGCGCTAAGTGTATTTAATTCATTATTCAGCTTGTCCAATTGGTTCTGTAATTCATTTGTTTTTTGTTCGAGAGTGTTGACATTCTCATCAGCGTGGGAAATAATACTGATGGAACAAAGTGTGATGGCGCAGCATAAGGCAATGCAACGCTTAACCATGGTGTAAAATCTCTTGTTCATATAATGTTCCCTTTCTAAAAAATAAACCCATAATATTATACTACAAATTGCTTTATTACGCAAATTTTGATATACTCTTTAATAAGATATTAAGAAAGCTGAAAAATAATACAAAAATCAAATGAAAAGAGGATGAGTAATGTTAGATATTTTGATAGCAGCAATTTTAGGAATTGTAGAGGGAATCACAGAGTGGCTTCCTATTAGCAGTACAGGACATATGATTTTGGTGGAAGAATTTTTACATATGTCAACGAGCGCAGAATTTAACAGTATGTTCCGTGTGGTAATCCAGCTTGGAGCAATCATGGCGGTTGTGGTACTGTATTTCCACAAGCTGAATCCATTTTCACCAAGAAAGACAGCGAAGCAGAAAAGGCAGACCATGAATCTCTGGTGTAAGATTATTGCTGCGTGTCTTCCGGCAGCGGTTCTCGGACTGTTGTTTGACGATGTGCTGGATAAATATTTGTACAATTATGTAGTAGTAGCACTCATGCTGATTATTTATGGTGTATTCTTTATTATTATTGAAAAGAAGAATGCCAATGCCAGACCTTCGATTACAAAGCTTTCGCAGATGACATATTCGACAGCATTGGGAATCGGTTTCTTCCAGGTACTTGCACTGGTTCCGGGAACTTCCCGTTCAGGTGCGACGATTCTTGGAGCGTTGATGCTTGGAACATCCAGATTTGTTGCTACAGAATTTACATTCTATCTGGCAATTCCGGTCATGTTTGGGGCGAGTGCACTGAAGATTGTTAAATTTGGCTTCCATTACACAGCTCTGGAGGTTGCAATTTTGCTTGTGGGCTGTTTGGTGGCGTTTGTCGTATCAGTAATTGCGATTAAGTTCTTACTTTCATATATTAAGAAGAATGACTTCAAAGTGTTTGGATATTACCGAATTATCCTTGGACTTCTTGTATTGATTTATTTTGCAATATGGGGATAAAAGAATCTAGAATCGGGATTAATGGAAAATTGGATATTATGTCCTAAAAAAGTGGTTATTTATGCAATTAAATGTATAAATAACCACTTGCTTTTTTGAGAAAAAGTGTTAGAATATTACTTATGGTTGTATGATTATACAAAAACAAGGAGGAGATTAAGATGAAGAAAGTATTATGTATGGTTTTAACACTTGCATGTGCAGTTTCACTTGTTGCATGTGGTGGAAGTAAAGATTCAGACGGAAAGTCAGATGGAAAGTCAGATGGAAAGGTTACTGCAAAAGTAATCGAACAGAATCTGACAGATGAGGAGTATGCATTTGGTGTAGATAAGACACAGCCAGAGCTGCTTACACAGGTAAATGATTTTATTGCAAAGATTAAAGAAGATGGAACATTAGAAGAAATCTGTGACAGATATTTCGGAGATGGAGAGCCGGTAGCTGTTACATCTGCTGAACTGGACTCTTCAAAAGACCAACTTGTTGTTGCAACAAATGCAGCGTTCGAACCTTTCGAATATACAAAGGGTGACAAATATTACGGTATTGATATGGAAATCGCAGCACTGCTTGCAAAATCTATGAACAAAGAACTGGTTATCCAAAATATGGATTTCGATGCAGTTTGTCTTTCTGTTGGACAGCAGAAATGCGATATTGCAATGGCCGGTCTTACAATTAATGAAGAAAGAGAAGAATATGTAACATTTACAGATTCGTATTATGCAGCTTCCCAGAAATTAGTTGTACCAAGCACAAACACAGATTTTGATGAATGTAAGAATGTAGATGATGTTGTGGCAATTCTTAATAAGATGTCTGCTAAAGATAAAATTGGTGTTCAGGCAGGAACAACAGGACAGTACTATGTAGAAGGCGATGCTGACTGGGACTTCGATGGACTTCCGGCAGAATGTGTAACATACAAGAATGGTTCCCTTGCAGTACAGGATATGTTAAACGGCAATATTCAGGCTGTAATTATTGACGCAGCACCTGCATCAGCTATTGCGGAAGCAATCAATGCAGTTCAATAGCAAGTAGAAAAGGATTGAAAAATAATGGGCAATTTTGAACAAAAGGTAAAAATATTTGCAGAAATCTTCTGGCAGGAAAATGGATATGTAAAAGTGGTACAAGGATTGCAAAATACGCTATTGATTGCAGTGTCGGGTCTGATTATTGGTATATTAATAGGTACACTGATAGCTACTGCACGTGTAGTACCAAAATATAAAGTGCTGCCGAGAGTATTAAATGCCATATGTGGTTTTTATGTCGCACTGTTCCGCGGTACTCCTATGGTTGTTCAACTCCTGGTATTCTATTATGTATTACTGCCAATCATCGGATTAAGGATTACTGGTGTTCAGGTTGCCATATTAGTTTTCGGACTGAATAGTGGAGCATATATTTCTGAGATTATGCGTAGCGGTATTCAGTCAGTGGACCCTGGTCAGATGGAAGCAGGACGTGCAGTCGGACTTAGCTTTGGAACAAGTATGATGAAGATTGTAATTCCTCAGGCAGTTAAGAATATTCTTCCTACTCTGGGAAATGAGTTTATTTCTTTGATTAAGGAAACATCAGTAGTGAGTTTTGTAGGTGCAGCAGACCTATATGTGGCATTTAACTATATTGGAAGCAACAGTTATGAGTTCATGGTTCCATATCTGGTAATGGCTATGATTTATATTGCGCTTGTATTGGTAATTTCATTGCTGATTAAATTGATGGAAAGGAGCCTGAAGAAGAGTGATAGACGTAATTAATCTTGAAAAAAGTTTTGGTGATGTAGAAGTTCTGAAAGGCATTAATATTACCATCAATAAAGGCGATATTGTGGCAGTTATCGGACCTTCTGGTTCTGGTAAGAGTACATTTTTAAGATGTCTGAACTGTATGGAAGACCCTACAGGTGGAAGCATTATCTTTAATGGTGAAGATATTGCGGATATGAAGGTGGATATCAATAAGCACAGACGGCACATGGGAATGGTGTTCCAGCATTTTAATCTGTTCAATAATATGACAGTTCTTGATAATATTATGATGGCGCCTGTATACTTAAGATGTCAGGATTTGAAAAAAGCCAGAAGGGCGAATCTGTTTAAAAAGGAGAAAACCCCGATTACGCAGACGAAAGAACAGATAAAAAAAGAAGAAAAAGAACGGGCTATGACATTACTGAAAAAGATTGGACTGGAAGATAAGGCAAATGTTTATCCGTCCACACTTTCAGGTGGTCAGAAGCAGCGTATTGCAATTGTGCGCTCTATGGCAATGAATCCGGATGTGATTCTCTTTGATGAACCAACCTCTGCGCTTGACCCGGAAATGGTTGGTGAAGTGCTGGAGCTTATGCGGGAACTGGCAAAAGAGGGTATGACCATGGTCGTAGTAACACACGAAATGGGATTTGCCAGAGAAGTGGCAAACCGAGTGATATTTATTGATGACGGTCAGATTAAAGAGGAAAATACACCGGAAGAGTTATTTGACCATCCGAAGGATGCACGTTTGAAAGAGTTTTTATCAAAGATTTTGTAAAAAAGGTTGTATAAGAAATATTTGTAAAGTGTGTGGAAGGAAATTCTGCACACTTTTATATTTATTTAGTTTTTTGAAGAAAGATGAAAAAAATTCCAATGTTGCAAATGACGAAAACCGTGGTACAATATAAGAAGAATATATGTCCTATTATGGTGTGAAAATATACCTTAAGACATAGGAATATAGGGAGGAAATAACAGTGAGTAGTGAAAAAACAGAAAATGCTGGACAGGGCTGCGAGGGAAGCTGTTCAAGCTGCCCGCATGCAGGCGGATGTCCAAGTCAGAAGAAAAGCTTAAAAGAAGAAATGAACGCACACTCTAACATTAAGAAAGTCATTGGTGTTGTCAGTGGTAAAGGTGGCGTTGGTAAATCTATGGTAACTGCATCACTTGCAAGAGCAATGAAGGAAAAGGGATACAAGGTTGGTATTCTGGATGCAGATATCACAGGACCATCTATTCCGAAGATGTACGGAATCCATGGTAAAGTAATGGGATGCGAAGATGGAATTCTTCCGGCAGTGGCTGAAGATGGAACAAAGATTATTTCAGTTAATCTGATGCTTGACAGTGAAGAAGACCCGGTTATCTGGAGAGGTCCGGTTATTGCCGGAGTTGTAAAACAGTTCTGGACAGATGTTGTCTGGGGAGAACTGGATTACCTTTTGGTAGATATGCCGCCTGGAACAGGAGATGTTCCACTTACTGTATTCCAGTCACTTCCAGTAGACGGAGCAGTCATTGTTACATCACCTCAGGATTTGGTTCGCATGATTGTGAAGAAGTCTTATAACATGGTAAAACACATGGGAGTTCCTGTACTTGGAATCGTTGAAAATTATAGTTATCTGGTATGTCCAGACTGCGGAAAGCATATTAATGTGTTTGGAGAGAGCAATATTGATGCCATCGCAGCAGAGCTTCAGATTCCTGTTATTGGAAAGATGCCGATTGATGCACAGCTTGCAGAAGCAGTGGACAAAGAAGAATTTTATAAGATTAAGAATGAATATCTGAAAGATACTTCTTCTGTATTAGAGGCTTAAAACTGAAAGCAATTCAAGATATTGCGATTACAATATATGGGTTTTAGAGAGAGATGGCGCATAGAGGGGCTGTTTCTCTCTTTTTTTTGAAAAAATATGCACCGAAAATGCGTATGTTTCTGAAAAAATAATCGATTAATAGGAAAAATCTAATAAGTCATATTGGCTATTATAATAGGGGGTATTGTTGACGAATTGCGTCATAAATGGTAAAATTTATAGATAATATTTATTAAATATTTACAAATCATGGAGGTGAGAGTCATGAAAAAATGGATGAGCTTTTGCTTGGCCATCATTTTGTGTATCGGTGTTCTGTTTTATGTATCCGCAGATGTGAATCATGGACATGGACCTGGATACGTGGCTGAAGAACAGGAGGGAGGAGGACATTGATTTTCTTAACACTTTTTGTACTATGGATTATTTTTAATGGAAAAATAACAGTGGAAATCTGCATCTTTGGTGTGTTATTATCCGCTGCCCTTACTTATTTTTCCAAAAAGCATCTGCAATATGGTCTTGAAGAAGGCGCTGGCGGCTTCTCAGTGAAGAGACTTCCATATCTGGTAGAGTATCTTGGAATTCTTATCTGGGAAGTGATTAAGGCTAACATTGTTGTTATTAAGATGACATTAAGCAAAAAGCTGGAATTTGAGCCTGCAATTATTTATTTCAAAACAGATCTGAAAGAGCAGGCTTCAAAGGTTATGCTGGCAAACTCAATTACTTTAACTCCGGGAACAATTACTGTATCGTTAGAGGGGGATACATATTGCGTGCATTGTCTGGATAAGAGTATGGCTGAAGGAATTGAGAGTTCAATTTTTGTTCAGAAATTGCACAGAATCGAGGAGGTATAGGAATGGATATGTTGAATATGGCAATAAGAGGACTGATGCTTACGGCTATGATTGTCCTTGCTATTACAGTTATTTTCTGCCTGCTGAGAGCAATTTTGGGACCACGTTTTACAGACCGTTTAATTGCTGTAAACCTGGTAGGAACAAAGACAATCATTTTGATATGCGTGGTTGCTATTTATATCGGTGAACAATATGTTGTCGATGTAGCTTTGATTTACGCACTGATTAGTTTCCTGGCAGTTGTTGTTCTTACGAATGTTTACAAATCTTCTTATAATAAGAGAAAAGCAGAGAAAGAACAGAAGACTGGAAAGGAGGAGTCATAATATGGTACTTGGATGGATTCGTTTTGGCATTGCGGCTGTTCTGATTCTGGTTGGTCTGTTTGTAATAGGCGTTGCAATCTTTGGTGTGTTCCGTTTTAATTTCATTCTGAACAGAATGCATATTGCGGCAGCATGTGATACCTTGGGAACACTTATGATTCTGTTAGGCTTACTTATTCTTGAGGGCTTCTCAACCATGAGTTTAAAGCTAATCTTAATCGTAGGCTTTATGTGGCTTGCTAACCCAATCAGCAGTCATTTGATCTGTAAGCTTGAGATTGATACGAACGAGAAGATTGAAGAGGAATGCGAGGTGGTTGAGTAATGAAGATATTTGAAATTATTTTACTCACTTTCTTGGTTGTATGTGCACTGGCAGTTTCACTGTCACGTAACTTGTTGGTTTCATTGGTTATTTTTATGTCGTACAGTCTTGTTATGTCAATACTCTGGCTGATTTTACAGTCACCTGACCTTGCGATAACAGAGGCAGCAGTAGGTGCAGGTGTAACCAGTATCCTGTTCTTTGTGACATTGAAGAAAGTAGGAGCCATGAAGGAGGAGGGTATCGATGAAGACAAATAAAGAGAAATCCAAATTTTTGGCATGGGTTGACGGAGATTACATTATTGGACAGAACAATGATGCAAAGGAAGCACCAAAAGAAGAGACAGAGGTTACTGTCGAAAAGCATCATGAAAAAACAATTGCAGAACGTTTTGATGAATGGATTGGAAAGAATGAAATTCATGTATATCAGCAATTCTACAAAGTTATGGCAGTTGTACTTGCACTGATTATCATCGTATGTATGTTGATTACGGTATCCAAGCTTCCGTCATTCGGTGACCCGGATAATCCGGCTAATAACGAAGTATCACAGAAATACATTGAAGACGGAATGAAAGATACCGGTGCGGTAAATATCGTAGCCGGAATGATTCTGGATTATCGTGCATTTGATACATTTGGTGAATCAACCGTTCTTTTTGTTGCTGCGGGAACTGTAATGATTCTGTTACGTAATGACAAAAAGAAAAAAGGAAAAGAAGATGACGATGCAATCTATGATCCGAAACCGGATATTATTTTACAGAATGTATCCAGACTTCTGATACCAATTGCGCTGATGTTTGGTATTTATGTTGTCCTGAACGGACATATTTCTCCTGGTGGTGGATTCTCAGGAGGTGCGATTATGGGAGCATCCCTGATTCTGTACTGTAATGCCTATGGTGTAGAAGCAAGCAGAAAGTTCTTTACATATAAGACCTTTAATACAATTGTCGTAAGTGCGCTTACTTTCTATGCAGTGGCAAAGAGCTATTCGTTCTATACAGGAGCAAATCATCTGCATTCGATTATTCCGACAGGAGTGCCGGGAGACATCGTCAGTGCGGGACTTATCTTCCCACTGAATATTGCAGTTGGAGTTATCGTAATGTGTACGATGTACGGATTTTATTCATTATTCAACAGGGAGGTTATCTAATATGTTGCAGGGATTATTTACAAACTACTATGAAGCAACAGCAATGATTATCTTTGGTATTGGATTTACAACTCTGCTGCTGAATAGAAATATTATTAAAAAGATTATCGGTTTTAACTTCATGGACACGGGCATTTATCTATTCCTGGCTGCGAAGGGATATGTAGTAGGAAGAACTGCACCGATTGTTGTAGATGGTGTGACAGATTTTGAAGCATACATCAACCCGATTCCAAGTGGTCTGGTACTGACAGGTATCGTAGTATCCGTCAGCGTATCTGCATTCTTCCTTGCACTGGCAGTACGTCTTTATCGGGCATATGGAACACTTGACTTGGAAGAAATCGTTACAAAAATGCAGAAAGAGCAGGGGGTGTACTAAATGGAATTTGTACAAAATTTTCCGTTTTTCAGTATCATTCTGGCAATGTTCTCCGGTGTGCTTTGTGCGGTTCTTAAGCCGAAGGCAGCGAGAAATCTTGTACTTTCCGCGATTACTGTTATCGGAGGAATGTCATTTGCCGTATTAGGGTATACCCTTAAGGCTGGCGAATATTATGTATACTGGATGGGTCATTTTCCGGCTCCGTTCGGAAATGAAATTAGAATTGGTGTGCTGGAAGCACTGATGGCTTCCGCATTCTGCGTAGTTATTTTGTTGTCATTACTTGGTGGTATGAAACATATCTTCCACGATGTAGAGGACACAAAGGTGAATCATTATTTCCTGATGATCAGTTTGCTTTTCAGTTCTATGCTTGCACTGATTTACACAAACGACTTATTTACTGCATATGTATTTGTGGAAATTAATACACTTGCATCTTGTGCAATCGTAATGCTGAGAAAAGCAAAGGAAACTTTGGTAGCTACTACAAGATACTTAATCATGAGCCTTCTTGGTTCAGGTCTTTTCTTGATTGGTATCTGTATTTTATATGATATTACAGGACACTTGCTGATGTCGAATATCAAAGAGAGCGTGGCTGTACTGGCAAGTACAGGCGAATATGCGTTCCCACTTGAAATCATCATCTGCCTGTTCTCTATCGGACTTGCAATTAAGAGTGCGTTATATCCATTCCACTCATGGCTGCCGGATGCACATGGAACTTCAACATCTGCTTCCAGTGCGATTCTTTCAGGTCTGGTTTTGAAGGCATATATCATTTTGCTTATCAAGATTTTCTACCGTGTAATCGGTATTGATGTGGTTTATGCATCAAAGGCAGTAAACGTATTGTTTGTGATGGGCTTACTTGCAATGCTGATGGGTTCTTTGAAGTCATTGAAAGAAAAAGACTTGAAACGAATGATTGCATATTCCAGCGTAGCTCAGATTGGATATATTTACATGGGAATTGGTATCGGAAGCGAAGTTGGAATGATAGCAGCATGTTTCCATATCCTTGCACATGCAGTGACGAAACCAATGCTGTTCTGTTCTGCAGGTGGATTTATGGAAGTGTCTGGAGGAAGCAAAAAGTTTGTTGACTTAAAAGGCGCTGCAAGAAGAAATATGCTTGCTGGAATTGCTTTTGTAATCGGTTCATTATCTATGATAGGTATTCCGCTTACAGCCGGATTTGTGTCAAAGATGTATTTTGCAACAGCATCTATCGGCATGCCAGAGAAAGTAATTCCTACATTGGTAGTATTATCAATCAGTACAGTGCTGAACGCATTGTATTATGTACCAGCCATTATTGTTCTGTTCTCTAAGACGGACAATAATAATAAGATTGTGGCTGTTCCGGATAAGAAGGACATCGCATTCATTATTTCTATGGTCGGATTTATCATCTTGAATTTTGTACTTGGTATCTGTTCGGATCCGTTCCTTACAATGATTCGTCAGGGCCTTGAAATGTTTGGATAGGAAGGAGAAAAAAGGAATGAAAACTAATATTTTATTAATTGTACCGGTTCTTTTCCCAATCATCATGGCACTTTTGACACTTGTGATAAAAGAACGTTTTAAAGACCGTTCTTTTCGCCAAATGTATGTAGGCGCAGTTCTTGTTATCAATTTTGTACTTACGTTGATTGCCGTGGTAACTGGAGGAAGCCTTGTTGTATTGAATCTTACAGAAACATTACCTATCTATTTGAAGGTAGATGGTCTTACAATTCTGTTTACGATGATTGTTTCTGTAATGTGGTTGTTAGCGGGAATTTTCTCATTTGAGTATATGAAACATGAAGATAATAACGAGGGGTACTATCTGTTTTATTTACTTTCCCTTGGCGTGCTGATTGGTCTCGGCATGGCAGGTAACTTTATGACAATGTATATGTTTTATGAAGGTATGACTCTTCTGACTCTGCCTATGGTTCTTCATTCAAGAACGAAAGAAGCAATTTCAGCAGGTCTGAAGTATTTGTTCTACTCAATATTTGGTGCATCTATGGCACTGATCGCATTCTTCTTCATGAACATTTACGGAAGTATTGAATTTGTTCCAGGCGGAACGTTGGATGCTGCCAAGCTTGCAGGTCATGAATCAGTAATGCTGGTTGTTATTTTCCTTGCAATCGTTGGTTTTGGCGCAAAAGCAGGTATGTTCCCATTACATGGATGGTTGCCTACAGCCCATCCGGTAGCACCGGCACCTGCATCTGCGGTTCTTTCCGGTGTTATTACAAAAGCCGGTGTACTTGCAGTGATTCGTGTAGTTTTCTATCAGGCAGGAGCAGATTTTATCAGAGGAACATGGGTACAGTACACATGGGTAGTTCTTACACTGATTACCGTGTTTATGGGCTCTATGCTGGCTTATAAGGAAAAATTATTAAAGAAACGTCTGGCATATTCTTCTGTCAGCCAGGTTTCTTACGTACTTTTTGGTTTGTCAACTCTGACACCGATTGGTATGGTCGGTGCACTGATGCATGTAGTATTCCATTCCGTTGTTAAGAATGGCTTGTTCATGTCAGCAGGTGCAATTATTTACAAAACACATAATACAAGAGTAGATCAGCTTAAGGGCATTGGAAAGAGAATGCCGATTGTAATGTGGTGTTTTACCATTTTTGGACTGACACTGGTTGGTATTCCGCCTACATCTGGTTTCATCAGCAAGTGGAACATTGCAATGGGTTCTCTCACAAGTGGAATGCCGTGCGCATGGATTGGTCCGGTAGTATTACTTACGAGTGCATTTTTGACAGCAGGATATCTTCTTACAATTTCGATTCAGGCATTTTTACCGGGAGCAGATTTTGATTACTCAACAGTTGAAAAGTGTGAGCCTAATAAATTCATGACAGTTCCGCTCATTATTTTAGCTGTTGCTGCAGTTGTTTTAGGAATCTATGCTTCACCGTTGGAGGCATTTTTCAGTACAATTGCTGCTAGTGTAATGTAGGAGGATAAAGTATGAGTCCAATATTTATATTAATAGCAATACTATTACCGATTCTGGGTGGGGCAATCATACCGTTGTTTCACTTTGAAAAGGGAACAAGTAGAGAAAAATATGTAATTTCAGTGGTTTTACTGACTTCAGTACTTGTGTTCTTTATGTTGTTCAACAGACCAGACGGAACACTGACTGTAGTACCGCTTACTTCAAGTATTTCAATCGCATTCCGCATTGATGGACTGTCAATGGTATTTGGTGGACTTCTTGCCGGACTCTGGCCGCTTGCAAGTTGCTTTGCATTTGAGTATATGAAGCATGAAGGAAAAGAAAATACATTCTTTACATATTATACGATGACATATGGTGTAGCGCTTGGCGTTGCGTTTTCGGCAAACCTGATTACCATGTATCTGTGCTACGAATTGTTAACACTGATTACGCTTCCAATCATCATGCATGCAATGGATGAGAAGGCAATCAATGCAGGAAGAAAATATTTGATTTATTCCATTGCTGGTGCAGCCTTTGCGTTCATGAGTGTGATGGTGCTTTATGCGGCAGCAGGAACTACAGATTTCACTTTTGGAGGTCTTCTGACAAAGGGAAATGTATCAATGAATGAAAACTGGCTGTTATTTGCTTATCTGGTAGCATTTTTAGGATTTGGTGTAAAAGCCGCAGTATTTCCATTCCATGGATGGCTGCCTACAGCCGGTGTTGCACCGACTCCGGTAACTGCATTGTTACATGCGGTTGCAGTTGTAAAAGCGGGCGTATTCGCGATTATCCGCGTAACATATTACGGATTTGGTACAGACTTCCTTTCTGGAACATGGGTGCATTATGTAGTTGCTTCTTTGGCAATCATCACAATTGTATTTGGTTCTTCAATGGCAGTCAGAGAACAGCACTTAAAGAGAAGACTTGCTTATTCTACAGTAAGTAACTTATCTTATATTTTACTTGGTGTTACAATGATGACTCCAGAGGGATTAGCCGCAGGATTATCACATATGATTTTCCACGGTGTTATGAAAATCTGTCTCTTCTTCTGTGCAGGTGCAATTATGTACAAGACACACAGAGAATTTGTATATCAGATTAAAGGTTTTGGAAGAAAAATGCCAGTTACAATGGCATGCTTTACAATTGGTTCCCTTGCACTTGTTGGTGTGCCCGGACTTTGCGGATTCGTAAGTAAATATGGTCTTGCAGTGGCGGCAGTAGATACAGCAAGAGAAGGAACAATTGGTATTGTAGGTGTTCTTGGAGTAGTGGCTCTGATGATTTCAGCAATCCTGACAGCGATTTATCTTTTCACAATTGTGATAAAAGCATATTTTCCGGGTGCTGATTTCGACTATAATACCATTGCAAACGTAGAAGATCCGAATTATTATATGAAAGCACCACTTATTATTCTCTGTGTGCTTATGTTAATCTTCGGTTTACATTCAGCACCTCTGTTGACGTTTTTCCGTAGCGTAGCTACAGGTCTGATATAGGGAAGAAAGGAGTGAGATGATGACAGGCGATATTATTTTACTATTCTTAGCGTTTTGGCCTATATTGGGTGCATTTGTCAGCTATTTAATCGGAAGACAGAACAAGAAAGCAAGAGACTACTTTGCAGATTTTGTCTGCATTTTAGAATTTGCGATTTTCGCTTATTTGTTTGTGAAAGTTGCGAATGGAGCAGAGTATGCATTCAGATTAAATGATTTCTGTTTGAGAGGTTTATACCTCAAGATGGATGGATTCCGTGCTATCTATGGCGGAATTGCAGCTTTGATGTGGATGATGACAACTATTTTCTCAAGAGAGTATTTTTCACACTACAGAAACAGAAACAGATATTATTTATTCTTACTTATCACCTTCGGAGGAACAGTTGGTGTATTCCTTTCAGGAGATTTATTTACAACATTTATTTTCTTCGAAGTAATGTCAATGGCTTCCTATCTTATGGTTGTTCATGACGAGAAACCGGCAGCTATGCGTGCAGGTGATACCTATCTTGCAGTAGCAGTACTTGGTGGTATGGTTATGCTGATGGGACTTTTCCTCCTGTACAATGCAGTAGGAACTCTCGATATGGATTTACTGTTAGAAGCATGTGAACATTATGAAAACAAAGGTGTGCTGTATGCAGCATCTGCGTTGATGTTATTTGGATTTGGAGCAAAAGCAGGTATGTTCCCATTACATATCTGGCTTCCAAAAGCCCATCCGGTAGCACCTGCACCTGCATCCGCATTATTGTCAGGTATCCTTACAAAATCAGGTGTATTTGGAATTCTTGTAATTGGTTCGAATATTTTCTTACATGATGAAAAATGGGGATTCTTAATTCTCTGCATCGGAGTAATTACTATGTTCCTCGGAGCGGTACTTGCTGTATTCTCAATTGATTTGAAGCGTACACTTGCATGCTCATCTATGTCACAGATTGGATTTATCTTAACTGGGGCTGGAATGCAGGGACTTCTCGGACATCATAATGCACTTGCAGTAAGAGGTACACTGCTTCATATGGTGAACCATTCATTGATCAAACTGGTTTTGTTTATGGCAGCAGGTGCAATCTTTATGAATCTTCATAAACTGGATTTGAATGAAATCCGGGGGTTTGGACGGAAAAAACCTTTACTTAACTTCATATTCCTGATGGGTGTACTTGGAATTATCGGTATGCCGTTCTGGAATGGTTATATCAGCAAGACTTTGATTCATGAAAGTATTGTAGAATATATCTGGATGTTTGAAGATTATACTGTATGGGCAAGATTCTTCCAGATTGTGGAAGCAATCTTCCTGTTCTCAGGTGGTCTGACAGCCGCATATATGACAAAGCTTTATGTTGCTATCTTTATCGAGAAGAATCCATACAATCAGGAGAAGATGGATGCTTCTAACGGAAAGTATATGAACAAAGAAAGTACATTTGCATTACTTGGTTCTGCAGTGATTCTTCCGGTACTTGGAATGCTTCCATACAAGCTGATGAACGGAATCGCAAGTATGGGACAGGGATTCATGCATGGAGAAGACCCAGCGGAAGCTGTAAATTACTTTTCGTGGGCAAATATCAAGGGCGGACTTGCTTCCCTTGCAATTGGAGCAATTGTTTATTTCCTGATTATCCGTAAATGTCTGATGGCAGAAGATAAAAACGGAAATAAGGTTTACATCAATGCATGGCCGGCTAAGCTGGATCTGGAAGATTTAATCTACCGTCCACTGATACTTACAGTACTTCCATTTATTGGAGCGTTCTGTAGCAGAATCTGCGACAGTCTGGTGGATACATTGGCATATGTTGCAAAGAAAACTGTATTTAAGCCGAAATCTGTACCGTCTCGTATCGTCGAGTTTGCGTATATGCGTAAAGAAACAAAAGTACAGAGAATACAGAGAGAGATTACGAACAGTTTATCATTCAGTTTATTGTTATTCTGCGTGGGACTGTGCGGTGCCTTAATTTATATGTTATTTGTGATTGTGTAAAAACAAAAATCATGTTAGTTTTTAACTGTCAGGTTAACTAGAAAGGAATGATATTATGGAAAACACAGCTGAAAATAATAGTAAAGTGATATTTAGGGTTCTTTTAGGCTTTTCAATTGCCTTTATCATCGGCGCGTTATGCGCCGGTGACTGGGGAAATTTAATCCCTGGATTTATTAAAATCTGTACGAGCCCATCCCAGTTTACGATGGATTATTTCGTACTTGGAGGACTTGGAGCAGCATTCTTGAATACTGGTATGGTTGGTCTTGCCTGTTGTTTCATTTTGTGGGTATCAAAAGCGAAATGTACAGGACTTACAGTAGCAGCTTACTGGTTGAATGTAGGGTTCGCAACATTTGGTATGACCTTCGTTACAGTATGGCCATTCTTCCTTGGAGTATGGGTATATTCCAAGATTAAGAAAGTGTCATTCGGAAGCGTTGCAAACCTTGCGATGTTCTCAACTGCACTTGCACCATTTGCAGGAGAATTAATGTTCAGATATCCAAATCTGGAAACAAGTGGATTTACACTGCATGGTCTGATCCTTGCACTTATCCTTGGTATCTTTGTTGGATGCGTAATGCCTTCTCTTTGTGCACATGCACCAAACTTCCATAAAGGATATGATTTGTACAGTGCAGGTCCTGCAGCAGGATTTTTGGCATTCTTAGTATTTTGTATTCTTTACAAAGCACCAGGTGTAGAAGTTCCTACAAATACAAACTTAGGTGACGGTGAAAAATTATTTGTCAACGTATTCTTTATCGTTGTATTTGCAATCTGCCTGGCAGTCGCTTACAAATTAGATAAGAATTGTTTCAAAGATTATAAGAAATTGTGGGTAAGTGATGGATATAAAACAGATTATACATCAACATTTGGTATGCCGGTTACATTGGTAAACTTTGGAATGTATGGTCTTTTCATTCTTGCTTACTACAACATCGTACAGGGCATGACAATGGTAGATGGAAACCTTGTATTTACAGGTGCGAAATTTACCGGAGCAACTATGGGAGCAATTATGTGTATGTATGCATTCGTTGCACAGGGAGCACAGCCAAGAACTGTATTCCCAATCATGGTTGGTTATGCGGTAGCATCTTTCCTGCCATTCTTCATGTATGTTGCAGGCATTACAGAAGCTCAGAACTGGACACTTACTACACAGGGAATCTTAGTAGGACTTTGCTTCGCCAGCGGTCTTGCTCCGATTGCAGGTAAATGGGGATTCTGGCCAGGCGTTATTGCAGGTGCTATGCATGCGCTCCTGGTACTTAATGTACCATTATGGCATGGTGGATTCTGTCTCTACAATGGTGGTTTCACCGATGGAATCGTTGCTTTCCTTCTGATTCCGGTATTAGAATGCTACACAAAAACGAAAGAAGAAAGAAAAGCAGCAAAGGCTGCAAAATAGGATGGAAAATCAATGGGTATATTAAAATGCGTTTGCATTAGCAAACAAGAGCACCAGAGTGCGAAAAATATTCATCAGAACAATGTGACACCAAGTGGACTTTCCGGTGACATTCATTGTGGAAACGGAGTGAAGCAGATAAGTATGCTTCCATATGAAGTAGTGAAATATTTCTTTGAACAGAAGAATGAGCCAATCTGCTATGGAAGATTCGGAGAAAATCTGGTAGTGGAAGGGTTAGACTGGTCTGATATTCATGTTGGAGATAAGTTCCGGTGTGAAGATGTTATGCTGGAAGTTTCAAAGATTGGAGCCCAGTGGGAAGGCATGGAAGAATTCACGGAAGAAACTGTCTGCAGTCCAATGGAAGAATTTTTTGTGTTCTGTAGAGTTAAACATGTAGGTATTTTGACCGAGGGTGAACCTATTTATAAGGACTAATTGAATTATAAAGGGTAGCCAAAACTAACATGAAAAGTAGTTATACCTAACACAAAATATGGTAGATATGAGAGGCGTTGCATACAATGCAACGCCTCTTTTTGCAATTAAAAGGAATTTATTTATTTGAAATAGTAATAATATATATTACAAAAAACGAGTATTATTAGGATATTTTAATACGGATATAAGTATAATTGATTAATAATTTATTAAGATGTGTTGAAAAAATACGCAATTTGATATATATTTATATTAACAAAGAACAATTTGCTAATTAATAATGATGTGTTAACCGTTTCCGAGTTTGTTGGCCTAAAGAGAATCTAATCCATGGTCGCATTCCGTTTAGGGGGATGAGGGAAACCTTATTGCCTGCCCATTTGCAAAGGAAGCAGTTAAGCGAGAAGGAGGTCAAGTATGGCAATCAAACAGGTACAGACAACTTGCCCATATTGCGGTGCTGGTTGTCAGATTATGTTTACTGTAGATACTGATGCCAATAAGATTATTGGTGCTGTACCTGCAGACGGTCGTACGAATCAGTCCACTCTTTGCTTGAAGGGGCATTATGGATGGGATTACTTAAATGATCCGCAGATTTTAACTAAGAGACTGCGTCATCCAATGATTCGTAAGAACGGTAAGAATAGTCCTTTTGAACAGGTTTCATGGGACGAAGCAATTACATTTGTAGCAGATAAATTAACTGCTATTAAGGAAAAATATGGTCCAGATGCTATCATGGGAACAGGTTGTGCCCGTGGTCCTGGAAATGAAGCGAACTATATTATGCAGAAATTCATGCGCGCATGTATCGGTACAAATAACGTCGATCACTGCGCACGTATATGACATGCTCCTTCAGTAGCGGGGCTACTGTACTCACTGGGCTCAGGAGCAATGTCCATGGGTGTTCACGAAATCGAGGACGCCAAGCTCATTTTCAACTTTGGATATAATGGAGCAGATTCGCATCCAATCGTTCAGAGAAGAATTATCCGCGCTAAACAGAAAGGCGCAACACTTATTACATGTGACCCACGTGTTATTGAAGCTGCACGTATTTCAGACTTACACGTACAGTTGAAGGGTGGTTCAAACCTTGCTCTTGTAAATGCATTATGTAATGTTATTTACACAGAAGGCTTAATGGATGAAAACTTCATCGCAGAGCATACAGAAGGCTTTGATGAATTCGTTGAAGTTATTAAGAAATATACACCAGAATATGCTGAACCAATTTGTCATGTTCCGGCAGAAACAATTCGTAAGTGTGCAAGAATGTACGCAAAAGCAGAATCAGCTATGATTCTTTACGGAATGGGTGTCTGTCAGTTCGGTCAAGCAGTAGATGTTGTTAAGGGACTTGCTAATATGGCTCTTATGACAGGTAACTTCGGAAAATGGGCAACTGGTATCGGACCTGTCCGTGGACAGAACAACGTACAGGGTGCTTGTGACATGGGAGTTCTTCCAAACTGCTATCCAGGATATCAGAACGTAACAGACCCAGAAATTCAGAAGAAATTCGAAAAAGCTTGGGGCGTAAAACTTTCTAATAAGATTGGTACACCTCTTACACACGTACCTGAAAAGGTATTGGAAGAAAAAGACCCTATGAAACAGATTCACGCTTACTATATCTTCGGTGAGGATCCTGGACAGTCAGATCCGGATTTGGCAGAAGTACGTGAAACTCTTGAAAAGTGTGATTTTGTAATCGCTCAGGATATTTATATGAATAAAACAGCAGAATTTGCAGATGTATTGTTACCATCAACAGCATGGGGCGAACATGACGGTGTATATTCAAGCTGTGACCGTGGCTTCCAGCGTATCCGTAAATGCGTGGAACCATCAGAAGATCTTAAGACAGACTGGGAGATTATCTGTGAAATTTCAACTAAGATGGGTTATCCAATGCATTATGATAACACAGAACAGATTTGGAACGAATTGATTGACCTTTGCCCAAGTTTTACAGGTGCTACATACGAAAAGATGGAAAAACTTGGTGGTGTTCAGTGGCCATGCCGTAGCAAGGATATGAGCGATACAGGAAGCTCATTCCTGCATAGAGATGGACATTTTGCTAACAAGAACGGAAAAGGTAAATTCTATGCTACAGACTGGCGTCCACCATACGAATTGGAAAATGAAGAATTCCCACTCTCATTCTCAACTGTTCGTGAAGTAGGACATTATTCCGTTCGTACTATGACAGGTAACTGTCGTATGCTTCGTAGTCTGGAAGATGAACCAGGATGGATTCAGATGAACCCAGAAGATTGTAAAGCACTTGATATTCACGAAGGTGATCTTGTAAAAGTTATCAACAAACGTGGATGGTGTATGACAAGATGTCTCCCAACAGATCGTGTTGCCAAAGGTGCTACTTACATGACATATCAGTGGTGGATTGGAGCTTGTAATGAGCTTACGATTGGTAAGAACCTTGACCCAGTCAGCAATACACCAGAGTTTAAATATTGTAACTGCCGTGTAGAAAAAATTGCGGATCAGGATTGGGCTGAAAAATATTTGGTATCAGAATATCGCTCAATTCGTGAAAGAATGGGAATCAAATGTGTCGGCGAACAGAAGGTTGCCGGAGTTGAAGCTCCTGCTTCAGGTTATGGAAAGGGGGCATTCTAGTTATGAATTATTTCGTAAAAGGTAATCCAGACTTATGTATGGGATGTCGTACATGTTTGGTCGGATGTGTAGTAGCACATGAAAAGAGACCAATCTTTGAATTAGATCCAAATGGTTATACATTTAACCCTAAATTACATATGGTAAAAACAGCAACAATCACTGTTCCAGTACAGTGCAAGCATTGTGAAAGCCCAGCATGTATGGCTGTTTGTCCGGAAGCTTGCATCAGAATTGAAGACCATAAGGTTCTCATTGATACAACAAACTGTATTGGATGTAAGAACTGTATGAATGCTTGTCCATTCGGTGCCATTGATATGGTATCTGTTTATGGCGAGACACAGGGCGATGGAAGTGAAAAAATCGTTGCAAATAAATGTGACCTTTGTGCTGGCGTTGAAGGTGGACCTGCTTGTGTAAGAGTTTGTCCTACTGAGGCATTAGTTCTGGTTAAAGAAGAAAGCATGGACAATGTGATTGAACAGCGCCGTCTGGCTGCTGCAAGATCCAGTGTTTTAACAAAAACAGAAGAAGAAGTTTAAGATTCAGATATAAAAAGTCTTAGGATAATCTGAAAATTATTCTGACAATGATGTGGTTAATAGCAGCAAGCTTCAGGCAACTGGGGCTTGCTGCCGTTGCATAAATAAAAATATTTAGCGTTAAGAATGGAGGAAATCAAATGAGTAAACAATTGGGCTGTTTTGTTGTTGCGGATAGTTCGAAATGTACAGGATGCAAGGCATGTGAAGTGGCTTGTTTCGCTGAACACAACAGAGAGAACAACGGTGTAGGAAAAACTGTTGGTACTGTAACTGTACCGGTAACACCTAAATTGTATCTTACAAAAGGGGAAGGCATCTGTATGCCAATACAGTGTAAGCATTGTGAAGATGCACCTTGTTTAAATGCATGTACAAAGAAAGCTATTTCGCGTATCGATGGTCAGGTAATCGTAGACCAGAAGAAATGCATCGGATGTAAAGATTGTATGATGGCCTGTCCATTTGGGGCAATTGCACTTCTCCCATTAGCTGACAAAGGTAAAGTAGTAGCACAGATTGGAACAGATATACCACAGATTGCAGCTTCTAAATGTGATTTATGTACAGGTATCGAAGGTGGACCAGCTTGCGTAAGAGTATGTCCAAATGACGCATTACGTTTAGTGAATCCAGATGCAGAACGTTTAGAAAAAAACCTGCGTGCAGCACTTAGTTTAGATATGTTAAAGACTGTATAAGAAGGGGGAAGAAATAATGATGGTAATTAATATTGATAAAAATATTTGTACCGGTTGCCGTGAATGTGCAAAGGTATGTCCAGCGGACGCGATTTTTGGAGAACAGGGACAGCCGCAGACAATTGACACAGATAAATGTGTAATGTGTGGACAGTGTGTTCAGAAATGTAAATCTTATGTTTCTATCGTCTCTCATGGAACAGAAGCATATGCAAAGGTTCGCGAAGAACGTAATCTTCCAAAGACAGTTGAAGAACCATTATTTGCTGCATACAATGTATGTCATCTTGATGAAGTAAAGAAAGCGCTTGCTGATCCAAATCTTGTAACAATGGTACAGGCTGCTCCTGCAGTTCGTGTAGCACTGGCAGAAGATTTTGGATACCCACTTGGCTCTCTTACAGATGGTAAAATGGCAGCAGCTCTCAAAGCAGTAGGATTTGATTATGTATATGATACAAACTTCTCTGCTGACCTTACAATCATGGAAGAAGGAACCGAGTTAATCACTCGTGTGACAAAAGGCGGAACACTTCCGATGTTCACATCTTGCTGTCCAGGATGGGTAACATTCATGGAAAGAAATTATCCGGAAATCAAGGATCATCTGTCTTCATGTAAGAGTCCACAGCAGATGCTTGGTACTGTATTTAAAACATACGGAGCACAGATTAATAATATTGACCCGGCTAAGATTTACAGTGTATCTGTTATGCCATGTACATGTAAACAGTTTGAATGTAATCGTGAAGAAATGAAAGACAGCGGATTCCAGGATGTAGATGTTGTTATCACAACTCGTGAACTTGCTTACTTAATCAAAGACATGGGTATCGATTTCAATGCACTTCCAGATGATGCAAAATTTGATTCTCCTCTTGGCGACTACACAGGAGCGGGTACAATCTTCGGTGTAACCGGTGGTGTTATGGAAGCTGCTATCCGTACAGGATATGAACTGATTACAGGTGAACCAATTCCAAACGTAGATGTTACAGCAGTACGTAGCACAGAAGGATTCCGTACAGCTAAGTTGCAGGTTGGTGATTTGGAATTAAGAGTTGGGGTTGTAACTGGTGTTAAGAATGTAGTTCCAGTAATCGAGGCTATGAAAGCTGGAAAATTAGACTTACACTTCATCGAAGTTATGTGTTGCCCAGAAGGATGCGTAAGTGGTGGTGGAGAACCAAAACTGTTAGAGGATACAGACAGAGCAGAAGCTTATGCAGCTCGTCGTGCAGCTACATTTACTCATGATGCAAACCTTCCACTCAGAAAATCTCATGAGAACCCAAGTATCAAGAAAATCTACGAAGATTTCCTTGAAAAACCAAACGGACACGTTCCACATCATCTGTTACATACAGAATATTGCAAAGGCAAAAATAATTGGAAAAAAGCTCATAAATAATAGTTAAAACAATTATGAAAACATAAAAAGAAGCATCGCAGAAGAAATTTTGCGATGCTTCTTTTTTATCAGATATACGATAAAAAGGGTTCAGTAATTCTTTTTTGTGTTTGGACGTTATTTAACAGTCCGGACAATTTTTGTATTTTTCTTGTAAATAATTAATGAAAAAAGTCGTCGCAGGTGATGTAATACGATTTTTGTTGGTGACGGCATATAGGGTTCGAACTAAATGTTCGGACTCAAGGCCGAATGATAACAATTGATTTCCCTCAAGAAGAGCAGAAATAGCCCTTTGACTGATAAAGGAAATACCAATATTGTTGAGAATCGATTGCTTTGAGCTTTCGATAGAAGGCATTTGAATAGCGATGTTTAAATCATCAAAAGTAAGACCGATGCTATTCAAAAAAGCCGTTGTTTCTTTGTCTGTACAGTTTCCTTCGTTGCGCCAGACAAAAGGATATTTGGTTAACATATCCAAAGGAAAATGTCCATTATACTGCTGAAACTCTGGAGTGTTAGGCGTTGCAAGAACCAGTTTGTCTTTGGCAAATGGAAGAAAATCACATTTGCAGTCAGATTCGGCGAAATCTGTAATTCCTAGTTCTGCATTATAACTCTCCACATAAGAAATAACTGACGAACCGTCCAACTGACGAAGTGTATACTTTACATCAGGTGCCTTTGGCATGATTTCATGTATTAATTTTGGCAAAAGGTACTGTGACGGAAAACTGGTGGCTGCAATTGTGATATTGCCCGAGAGCTTGTTGGTATATTCCTGCATTTCGGAAATGGCAATATTGCGGATACGAATCATTTCTTTCGCATAGCCGTAAAACCGTTTTCCGGCTTCTGATAAAATAATATCTTTCGTAGTTCGATAAATAAGCTGCGTACCAATTTCATTTTCGAGAGATTTGACATAAGCGCTGATTGTGGGCTGCGAAAGATAAAGAACTTTTGCAGCTTTTGAAAAGCTTTTATGGTCAACTACTTCAACAAAGGCTTCAATTTGGTTTAAATACATGAATTCATTCCTCCTGGTATAAGGCTTTTGGGTGTCAGAGTTACTTGTGGTTCTTATCAAATCTTTTATTCGTGGTCGGCAAAGTAAGAAAGAAGAAAGGCAAGATATTCCTGATAATCTTCACATTCACTCTGCATGACGGAAATCGCTTTTTTGACTTTGTTTAAAACCGTGTTTCTGTGTAAAAATACAACAGCCGAAGTTTGATTGACATTTCGACCATTTTTCAGGTAGTACATAAATAATTCGCATAAATCAGTGTTGTGATTTTCATCATATTGTTTCAGTATATGATAATGCGGAGATTCTACCATAGGCAAGAGCGCTGTATTCTTTAGTTCTTTTAACATATACCTGAGCAGTATGTCTTTGAAATAGTAAAAATTTTCATTCTCGGAAATGGGAATGTTAGCGGCTTCTTTACACTGCATAGTAGCAATTGGAAGTTCCATAAGTGAAAAAAACAAATTGCTTACAGTACAGGTGAAAGCATTCGACTTGAAAATCTTCTTAAAACTCTTTTTTTCTTCCTCAGTAAGAAATGGCTGAAACGCATTGGACTCACTGCAGGTTTTCAAAATATAGAGTGTATTATCATAGACAAATGGTTTCAAAAACGGCAGAGTATTCCGAATACTCCAGCTTATAAATGAATATGGAAGCTCAGCGGAATTGTCATAATTCAAACGGGCCAGCAGAAAATATCCATCCATATTGAGGTTAGAAACAAAACTAAGCTGGTCAATGAATTGTTGCTTTCCGGCAGATGGATTATTCAGGATTTCTGCCAGAATGGATTCATACATTTCCGAGGACATACGACTTCGAAAACGTTGCTGCTGAAAGTACAAATTCAGGTTCTCGGCAACCATGTTCATCAGATGCAGATAGTTTGCTTTTGGATGCACTTGGTTTCGGAAAATCAAAGCATAGCCTACGACATGATTGTTTGCCATAAAACGGTACATCATACTGTAATAACAGTCGTTAGGCGCCAGACAATAATAATTGATTAATGGATTATCTGCATTTTCTGAAGTAGAAATCAGTCCGTCCTGCCGGAGTCTTGTCATAATCTGTGGTGTTACATATCCTGCATGCAGGATATCTTCCATGATGGGATCTTTGGCAGTATCTCCATGAAAATAACCAAGTAAGGTGAAATTGCTGTCGAGAACCACCATGGGGTGAACCAGAATATTCTGCGACAAGTCCAATAATTCCTGCATATTGCAGTCACGCAGAAGTGCAAGGTGAAAGCTCTTGTCCCAGATATCAAAATTATAAAAAATATTTAAAATCCGGTTGAAGATATCCACAAAAGAATGTGGCGTGTAAAGCAATATCACAGAGAGTACATCAGAAAAAGCATTTATCTGTAATGCGTCATCTGCGGTGATGCATAAAAAAACACTGGTTGTGTGGACGTTGTATGCCCGTATTTTTTCCGTGTTATTTATTAATTCTTCCGGTGTTACCAGATATAATTTCTTAGAAACATCATCATAGGCAGAAAAACAAGAATTCACGTCAAATAATTTGATACCGTCAAATGCTTCCGCAAGGTCGACGTTCAGAGTAGTGTAATTGCTGCTGGCCGCAAGGTGATACAGTAACACGTTCAATGGAATTTGCATCCTGTCATCTCCTTTATCAATAAGTATCATATGACAATATTATACATGAAAATTGCAAATAAATAAATAGAGTGAAATGGAGAAAATGTTTCAAAAGCATATTTTTTTTGCTGTTTTATGTGAGAAAGATACAAACACTTAAAGACAATATAGATATATAATGAACAAACATAGGATTCGTCTATGATGAATTCTGAAATACCCTCGATGGAAATCGAGATACTAGAAGAAGGGAATGAACAAAAATGAGTAAGATTTATCTTGCGGATAGTAAAAGCGCAGATGTAAAAATTGAACATTTTCTCTCGAAGTTTGCTGGTAAGGTAAGTATTTATCCACCAGGAACTTGTCCGATTACTGTTCAATTGTCTCTGCTTCAGGCTTCAAAGAGCCAGACTTGTGGAAAATGTGTTCCATGTAGAGATGGATTGAGACAGATAGAAAAGATGTTGGTACAGATTCTGACAGGTAATGCGACTGTTGAAATCTTAGATGAAATGCGTGAACTTGCAACTATGATTCGTGATTCAGCCGATTGTGCAATTGGATATCAGGCAGCAATCGAAGTGCTGGAAGGTCTTGATACTTTCAAGGACGAATACATAGCTTATATTGAAAAAGGTGTCTGTCCAGGAACAGAAGGGCAGCAGATTCCTTGTGTGACAATGTGTCCTGCACATGTTGATATTCCAGGTTACATTGCACATGTAGCAGAAGGAAACTACGCAGACGCAATTAACCTGATTCGTAGAGACAATCCACTTCCAACGGCTTGCGCAATGATTTGTGAACATCCATGTGAAGAGCGTTGTCGTCGTAATCTGATTGATGCACCACTTAATATCCGTGGTATTAAGAAATATGCAGTTGACCAGATTGCAGCAGACCAGGTAAAAGTTCCAGAATCAAATCCACTTACAGGAAAGAAAGTAGCGATTATCGGTGGCGGTCCATGTGGTATGACATGCGCTTACTATCTGTCACTGATGGGACATAAAGTAACAGTATTTGAAGAAAAAGAACATTTAGGTGGAATGCTTATGTACGGTATTCCAAACTATCGTTTCCCGAAAGACAGAATGGATGAAGACTTTAATGCCATTCTTTCTACCGGAAATATTGAAGTAAAATATAACACAAATGTAGGAAGAGATATTCCGATTCAGGAAGTACATGACAACTATGATGCAATGTTCGTTGCAATCGGTGCTCAGGTTGGTAAGAAACTTCGTCTAGAAGGAATTGACGCAAATAACGTATTCTCAGCAGTAGAAATGCTGGATGGAATCGGACATGGACACAGACCGGACTATACTGGAAAAACAGTAGCAGTTATCGGTGGTGGTAATGTTGCAATGGATGCTGCAAGAAGTGCACTTCGTTGTGGAGCCAAGGATGTTCGTATCGTATACAGAAGGCGTCAGGAAGATATGACAGCTCTTGTAACAGAAATTGAATCCGCAGTTATGGAAGGTATCGAACTGATGACACTTCAGGCACCAGTGAGAATTGAAACCAATGAAAATAATGACTGTACCGGACTTTGGATTCAGCCTCAGATGATTGGACCATATCGCGGAAACAGACCTGCACCGTTGAATGCAGAGTCTAAACCGGAAGAAATGATTCCATGTGATGTAATCCTGATTGCAGTAGGACAGGATATTGTAAGCGCACCATTCGAAGAATTCGGAATGCCTGCAGAATGGAAGATTTTCAAAGCAGGTCTGGATACTTCCGTAGAAGGAATGCCGGGCGTATTCGTAGGCGGTGACTGTGCAACAGGTCCATCTACAGCGATTCGTGCAATTGCAGGTGGTAAAGTTGCTGCAAATGCCATTGATGAATATCTTGGATATCATCATACATTAGACTGCGGAGTGAAAGCACCGGAAGCAAGACAGAACAACCGTGTTCCTACCGGACGTGTAAACATTCAGGAACGTCCTGCATACATCCGTAAGAAAGACTTTGAGCATGTAGAATGCCCGATGACTCTGGAAGAAGCAAGACAGGAATGTTCAAGATGTTTAAGATGTGATGTATTCGGATGCGGAAAACTGGAAGGTGCCGTTGAACACTAATGGTAATGACAAACTGTTATAAATAGCGATAGATTTTGGAGGAAAAAGATGCGTTTAACAATTGATGGAAAAAATGTAGAAGCGCTGGAAGGCATGTCCATCCTTCAGGCAGCCAGAGCTGCAGGTATCGAAATTCCTACACTTTGTTACCTGGAAGGCATTAGCGACATTGGCTCTTGCCGTCTCTGCGTAGTAGAAGTAGAAGGAATCGAACCACTTGTTACAGCTTGTAACACAAAAGTGAAAGAAGACATGGTAGTACAGACACGTACAGAACGTGTAATAGAAGCAAGAAAAACTGTTTTAAAATTACTCCTTTCTGAACATAACAGAGAATGCTTTAGTTGTGAAGGAAATGGAAGCTGTGATTTACAGAGATATTGTAATGAATATGGTGTAGAAACAGAAGGAAATTATGCGAAAGGCCGCCAGGAACTGGGAAGAAAGAAAATTGACTCTCATCCATTCCTTTCTTATGACCCAGAAAAATGTATTCACTGTCAGCGTTGCGTAATGACATGTGCACATGCAACAGGAAGACATGCAATCACACTTGGAAAAGCAGGCGGATATACTTTGATTCAGGCACCGTTTGGACCGGACTGGAAGAATTCTCTTTGCGAATCATGCGGCAACTGTGCTCAGGCCTGTCCAACGGGTGCTTTGGTAGAAAAGCGTAAAAAGAACTACCGCCCATGGGAAGTAACTCGTGTGCGTACAACATGTCCACACTGTGCAACAGGATGCCAGATGGACCTCATTGTAAAAGATGGTAAAATTGTGGATTGCGAAGGTGCAGATGGTCCTTCTAACCATGGACTTCTCTGTGTAAAGGGACGCAGTGGTTCCTTTGATTTTGTGGACTGCGAAGACAGAATCCGTTATCCACTGATTAAGAATAAAGAAACTGGTGAATTTGAAAGAGCTACATGGGAGGAAGCACTTGATCTTGTGGCGTCTAAGTTCACTGAAATCAGAGACAATTTCGGAGGTGAGGCACTGGCCGGTTTTGCCTGCTCACGTTCATGTAATGAAGATATCTATATGCTTCAGAAGATGGTACGTACTGCATTTAAGAGCAACAATACCGATAACTGTGCCCGTGTCTGACATGCTCCTACAGTTGCAGGTCTTGCAACTACGTTAGGATCTGGTGCTATGACTAATACCATTGCTGATATTACTCGTGAATCAGATGCAATCCTCTTAGTAGGATCAAACCCAGAACATGCGCATCCAGTACTTGGTATGCAGGTTCGTCAGGCAGTACAAAATGGAACGAAATTGATCGTGGTTGACCCACGTGATATCGATCTTGCAAAAGATGCAGATATCCATTTAAAATTAAAACCAGGAACAAACGTTGCACTTATCAATGGTCTTATGAACATTATTATCAACGAAGGTCTTGTAAATGAAGAGTTTGTTGCTACACGTACAGAAAACTTTGATGCATTAAAAGAAGTAGTAAAAGATTACACACCGGAAAAGGTTGCTAAAATCTGTGGTGTTGACGAAGATATGCTTCGTGAAGCTGCAAGAATTTATGCTACTGTTGACAAAGCTCCGATTATGTACTGCCTTGGTGTTACAGAACATCATACAGGAACAGAAGGTGTAATGTCACTTTCTAACCTTGCAATGCTGGTTGGCAAGATTGGTCGTCCTGGATGTGGTGTAAACCCGATTCGTGGACAGAACAACGTACAGGGCGCTTGTGATATGGGTGCATCTCCAAATCAGTTCCCTGGATATCAGAATATTGATAAAGAAGGTATTCTGGATAAATTTGAGAAAGCATGGAATACAAAGCTGAATCCAAAGATTGGTACAAAGGCTACAGACTGCTTCCCGAAAATGCTTACAGGAGAAGTCAAAGGTTTATTTATCTTTGGGGAAGATCCGGTAAGAACAGACCCGAATACACATCATGTAATTAAATGCTTAAAAGCTTTGGATTTCTTTGTTATTGATGAACTCTTCATGACAGAGACAGCAAAACTTGCAGATGTGATTCTGCCAGGTATTTCTTATACAGAAAAAGAAGGTACCTTCACTAATACAGAGCGTCGTGTACAGCGTGTAAGAAAAGCAGTGACAATTGAAGGTGAAGCAAAAGAAGATACATGGATTTTCACAGAGATTATGAACCGTATGGGATATCCACAGCCACACCTTACTGCAGCAGAAATCATGGACGAAATTGCATCTGTAACTCCTTCCTTTGCAGGAATCAGCCATGCGCGTCTTGATAGTGAAGAAGTTGCAGGTCGTGGACTTCAGTGGCCATGTACTTCTAAAGACCATCCGGGAACACCAATCATGCATGTTGGTAAATTCTCAAGAGGTCTTGGATACTTCAGACCGGCACAGTTTGAAGGTTCTATGGAAATACCGGATGAAGAATATCCACTTACCATGATGACTGGACGTATTCTTTACCATTACAATGCATGCGCTATGACTGATAAGACAGATGGTATCAATGAGATTGCAAACGCAAACTTTATCGAAATTAATACTGTTGATGCTGAAAAACTTGGCGTAGAAAATGGTGAACTAGTTGAAGTTTCTTCAAGACGTGGTACCATTACTGCTACAGCACATGTGTCTTATAAGACAAATACCGGTGAAGTATGGATGCCGTTCCATTATGTGGATGGAGCAAACTGGTTGACAAATGATGCACTTGATGCAATTTCAAGTACACCAGAATACAAGGCATGTGCCGTAAAGGTAAGTAAAATAACCGCTTAATTTCATTATATTTAGATAAACTACATCCAAACACACCCTAGACGGGTGGGAAAAAATTGCGCAGTTCATGCGCAATTTTTTTGCCTTTTTAGGAATACGACAAAAAGTCTCAGTGGCTTTTTCGGTTTTATAGGAAACAAGAAATTCGGAATTTTACAAAAGCCGGAAACTGGTGTAAAATAAATACATTATAGACAGCAAAGGAGAATACCGTATTGGAAGCAGTTGAATTTCAGAGAAAATTAGGGGCCCTTCTTGGTAAATGCAGGGAAAATGGCAATGTAATATCTAAAGAAGAAGTAGAAGCATATTTTAAAGAAGATAAACTTGGGGAAATGCAGATGAATCTGATGATGGATTATCTTTTATCCCAAAAAATTCTTGTGACCGGATATAAGAAAACAGAACCGATAGAAAATGTACAGAAAGAGCTGGTTCTTACAGAAGAAGAGCAGCAGTATCTGGAACGGTATGAGGAAGAACTGCGGATGATGCCACAGTCAGACCCATTGGCAAAGATTCTGCCTCAGATTTTAGAAATTGCCAAAGAACTTCATCAGCCGGAAATCTTTTTGGGAGATTTGGTTCAGGAAGGCGCTATGGGGCTTATGATTGGGCTTAGCCAGCAGATAGAAGCCGAAGAAGAACTGATTCAGATGGCAAGAGAGAATATGCAGTCTCTGTTAGAGGTTCAGTCGGAAGTGAAGATTCAGGACCAGAAGATGGCAGACAAGGTAAATGATTTGGATGAAAAGATTAAAGAAGTTACCGAGCAGATGGGACGCAAAGTAAGCGTGGAAGAACTGTCACAGCTCCTGGAAATTACAGAGGAAGAAATTGAAGATATTGTTCGTCTTGCGGGAGAGGACTTAGAAGAAGAAAAACCAGCAGAGCCTTAGAGTGCCAAATCTCTATCTTTCCACATATTCTAGTAAAAAGAAAGGTTAGAAAGATGGGAGAAACAGATGCCATATTCGGTAATGTTGGATGCAGGACATGGTGGCCCGGACCCGGGAGCAGTATATAAGGGACGGCAGGAAAAGGATGACACCCTCCGCCTTGTATTGGCAATCGGAGAGATTCTTCAGAACAATGGAATTGATGTGGAATACACACGTACTACGGATGTGTACGAAAGCCCTTATCAGAAAGCAATGGAAGCAAATGAGGCAGGAGTAGACTATTTTGTGTCGATTCACCGTAATTCAAGTGAAACACCGAATCAGTACATGGGTGTAGAGAGTCTGGTCTATGATTTGAGTGGAATCAAATATGAAATGGCGCAGAACATCAATGCTCAGCTTGAAACGGTTGGATTTGTGAATCTGGGTGTGAAGGCACGGCCGAATCTGGTTGTGTTGCGCAGAACCAGAATGCCTGCGGTATTGGTGGAGGTCGGATTTATCAATTCTGATACGGACAACAAGATTTTTGATGAGAATTTTGAAGATATTGCAGAAGCAATTGCAAGGGGAATTATCGAAACCATACAACCGGACCATATGAGCGGAAATGTGGGAACAGAACGCTATAGTGTGCAGGTCGGGTCTTTCCGGAATATGCGTTATGCAGAGCGTTTGAAACAGGAGCTGCAGGGAGAAGATTTCCCGGCTTATATCGAAAAAAGTGGAGAATTTAACCGGGTTCGCGTTGGAAAAGGGCTGACGCTGGAAGAGGCCACACAGCTTGAACAGGTTCTCAGAAAAAGTGGATACCAGACCGTAATTGTGAACTGAGGAACAAAAAAGACGAAGAAAAAAAGATAAGACAAAAATAAGATGAAATATTAGAAAAGCTGCAAAACGGTATAGAACCGGATTGCAGCTTTTGCGTTATCATATTTATATCATTTTGATGTGTTTTCTAATCAGCGGTAGAAGATGCAGGAACAGGTTCCGGCAGGTAGATATGAACCTGCTCAATACGGTTCTTATCTAGCTTTTCCACTACCATACGAATTCCATCAGGTGTGGTGATTTCGTCCTTTTCTTCAGGCAGGCGGTCTAAATGCTCAATAATGAAACCACCTACAGAATCATAATCTTCCGATTCTAATTGTAAATCCAAGGAATCATTCAAATCATCTAGATTAGTAGAACCTTCTACAATATATTCCAAAGGATTGATTTGACGAATGTTTTCTTCTTCATTTTCGTCATATTCATCGTGGATTTCTCCAACGATTTCTTCCAGAATATCTTCCAGGGTAATTAGCCCTGCGGTTTCGCCATACTCATCAAGCACAATAGCAATGTTGAATGAGGCGGTACGCATTTCCACCAGAAGTTCGGAAATGTTTTTATATTCATAAGTAAAGTATGCTTCACGCAAAATGTCTTTGATATGGAATTCTTTCTGATTGTTATCAAATAGAAGCAAATCTTTCATATTGATTGTGCCGACTACATTGTCCTTGGAGCCTTCGTACACAGGAAGACGAGTGAACTTGTCTTCGCGGAACAGAGCAATCAGTTCGGCATAAGAACTGTCGATGTCGGCAAAGGTCACATTGACACGAGGTACCATGACATCCTTTGCTTTTGCATCGCCAAGGTCGAACACGTTGTAAATCATTTCCTTTTCTTCGGATTCAATAACACCGTCCTCATGACTTACGTCCACAATGGTGCGAAGTTCATTTTCAGTCATGGTGTTCATCTTGGCATTCGGGTCAATGCGGAGAATCAGCATTACCAGATTTGACAGACTGTTAATAATGAAAATAACAGGAGTCATGACCTTCATGAACACATCAATCACTGGCGCATAAAGTAAAGCCAGTTTCTCAGAATGAATCGAAGCCAGAGTTTTTGGGGTGATTTCCCCAAAAAGTAAAATCAGTACCGTGAGTACAACACTGGCAATGGCAACGGCAGGGCCGCCCAGATTATAAGCCAGAGAAGTAGTCAGTGCTGAGGCGGAAAGATTTACAATATTATTGCCAATCAAAATGGCGCTAAGCATCTTACCAGAGTTTTCGGTTATTTTTAAAATTGTTGCTGCGCGCTTGTTGCCTTCTTCGGCAAGGTAACGTAAACGGATTTTATTTACCGTTGTAAGTGCTGTCTCGGCAGAAGAAAAGAAGCCAGATAACAGCAGCAGGATAAATAGAATAATAAGTTGCGTGACGTCACTCGAGTCCACAGTAAAAAATCACTCCTTTATAAAAATGTATTTATCATTTACTATAGCGTATTTTTGTACTTTTTGCAAGTACACGACGTGGATAACTTTCTGACAGATTACCGTGTGTGTTGAATTTGTGCAAATTATAGTGTATGATATTTGGGAATACATTTATAATATGTGTACTAAAAATATCATTGATAAAATGTGTAGAATTATAGTTACTATCTGTATTGGTTGTAATTATAGTAAAAATGAGGGAAATATGAGACAAGAATTTGAAGACAGATTATTTAATACAATAGATAAAGAGAAAATCCGTGTAAATGAGAGTATGGAAAAGCACACCACTTTTCACATCGGAGGACCGGCAGATTATTTTGTGATGCCGTCTGAGATAGAAGAGGTGAAAGCAGTTACTGAACTATGCGAACAGGAAAATGTACCGTATTATGTTGTGGGAAATGGAAGTAACCTGCTTGTGGGAGATAAGGGATTCCGGGGTGTGATTATCCAGATTGCCGGAAAAATGAATCAGATACAGGTAGAAGGAGAAGTGATTACAGCTCAGGCAGGATGTTCACTGGCCCAGATTGCCGGGAAAGCATTAGAGGCAGAACTTACAGGCTTTGAGTTCGCGGCAGGGATTCCGGGGACTTTAGGCGGAGCAGTCCGTATGAATGCAGGTGCCTATGGTGGTGAAATCAAGGATGTACTGGAAAGTGCGGTTATACTGACAAAAGAAGGAAAAATACTGGAATTTCCTCTGGAAGAAATGGAATTTGGATACCGCACCAGCATTATAGAGAGAACCGGTGGGATTGTGCTGGGAGGAAAAATCAGGCTTCATAAAGGAAATAGGACAGAAATTAAAGCCATGATGGATGATTTGCGGGAAAGACGTACCAGTAAACAACCACTTGAATATCCAAGCGCAGGAAGTACGTTCAAGCGCCCGGAGGGATATTATGCAGGAAAATTAATTCAGGATGCAGGACTGAAAGGATTTCGCGTGGGAGGGGCATGCATTTCGGAGAAGCATAGTGGATTTGTAATCAATATAGACCATGCAACGGCAGCAGATGTGGTGTCTCTTATGGAACAGGTAGATGAGAAAGTGAAGGAACAGTTCGGGGTAGGACTGGAGCCGGAAGTGAGACGGATAGGAGAGTTTTAGGATGAGATTTGTAATTGTGACGGGGATGTCAGGAGCAGGAAAAAGTACAGCGCTTAAGATGATGGAGGATATGGGATATTTCTGCGTGGATAATATGCCGATTCCGCTTATGTCGAAGTTGACAGAGTTGCTTTTGATTCCGAATGAAGAGATTACAAAGCTGGCCCTGGGACTGGATATCAGAAGCGGACAGAATTTGAAAGAACTGGAACATGTTCTGGATGAAATGGACCGGATTCAGATGCAATATGAGATTCTGTTTCTGGATGCGTCGGATGCGTCCTTAATTAAACGATACAAAGAAACCAGACGTTCCCATCCACTTGCAAAAGGAGAACGGGTGGAAGTCGGTATTGCACTGGAGCGAAATAAAATCCAGTTTCTGAAAGAGCGGGCAAATTATATTCTGGACACCAGTGGTATGTATACCAGACAGTTGAAAGTGCAGCTCAATAAAATTTTTGCAGAGAGTAAAGAACTGAAAAATATGTATATTACGGTGTTGTCGTTTGGTTTTAAATACGGGATTCCAAGTGATGCGGATTTGGTTTTTGATGTGCGTTTTCTGCCAAATCCATATTATATTGATGAACTGCGCCCACAGAGTGGAAATGATAAACCGGTGCGGGACTATGTGATGAAAAGTGAAGTTTCACGGGAATTTTTGAAAAAGCTTACAGAAATGGTTCAGTTCCTGATTCCACATTATATGGAAGAAGGAAAACATCAGCTTGTCATTGCTATTGGATGTACGGGCGGAAAACACCGGTCAGTTACGCTGGCAAATGAGTTATATGACAAACTTTCAGATGCAGAAGAGGCATATGGAATTAAAAAAGAACATAGAGATTTAGAAAAAGATTCTATCACAAAAGCAAAGTAGGTGCATGCATGTCGTTTTCAAAAAAAATAAAAGAAGAATTATCCATGGTAAACGGTGAAAACCGGGAGAGTCAGGTGGCAGAAAGTGCAGCACTTATCAGCATGTGCGGAGCAGTTGTGATTGACAGCAGAGGCAGATATTCTCTGAAAATACATACAGAAAATCTGGCTGTTGCAAGAAAATGCTTTACTTTATTTCAAAAAAGCTATAATATTGAAACTGACGTTGCTGTCCGCATAAATCAGGAGAAGCATAATGTTTCTTATTATGTTATCGTGAAGAACCACGAAAAGGCTTTGCAGATTCTGGAAGAAATTCATTTGCTGAATGAAATTGGCGATGTGGAGGAAGAACTAAATCCACAGAAGAATGTTTTACTTCAGAAGAAGGAAAACCAGAGAGCTTTTTTGCGCGGCGCATTTTTGACCGCAGGTTCCATGACAGATCCTGAGAAATCATATCATTTTGAGATTGCGTGCGCAACGAGGGAAAAAGCAGAACAGATACAGAAGCTTATGCAGGCATTTGCGCTGGATGCGAAAATAGTTCCACGTAAGAAGAATTTTATTGTTTACCTGAAGGAGGGAACGCAAATCGCGGATGCCCTGAATGTGATGGGTGCACATGTGGCATTGATGGAGTACGAGAATGTCCGTATTCTGAAAGAGATGCGTAATGAGGTAAATCGTAAAGTAAACTGTGAGACAGCGAATTTGAATAAGACGGTATCTGCAGCGGTAAAGCAATTAGAGGATATCAGGTTTATCGAAGCATCTGTAGGCTTTGAAAAGCTGCCGGAAGGTTTGCGGAGCATTGCAGAAGCAAGGTTGAACTATCCAGATGCATCTCTGAAAGAACTTGGAGAACTTGTGCGACCTGCTGTGGGAAAGTCAGGAGTAAATCACAGACTGCGCAAATTGAGCGAAATGGCCGAAAAATTACGGTCAAACAAGGAGGGTTTATATGGTTAAGACACCAATAACAATTCATTTGTCAGAAGGACTGGATGCAAGACCCATCGCACTTCTGGTGCAGGAAGCAAGTCAGTATACCAGCAAGATTCTGATTGAGGTAGAAAACAAACAGATTAATGCAAAGAGCATTATGGGAATGATGAGTCTGAGATTGCTTCCGGGAGAAGAAATCACAGTAGTGACAGATGGAAGTGATGAAGTGGCCGCAGCCCAGGGTATGGAAACATTTTTTGATAATGTTAAAAATCAATAAAGATTTACAAAAAGACATGATTTTCATGTCTTTTTTTGTATAATAGAGTTAATGAAAAAGGCAGACAGAAGTAGACGCAGATAAGAAGACAGAGAAAGCGAGGCACAGAAATGAAAAGAGTGTTATTTATTTATAATCCCAATGCCGGAAAAGGTTTATTAAAACCAAAATTATCAGATATTCTTGATATCATAGTAAAGTCTGGATATGACGTGGTGGTTTATCCGACTCAGAGTTATAAAGATGCCTATCATAAAGTGGCTACATTTACCGAAGCGTATGAACGTGTTATCTGCAGTGGCGGAGATGGCACACTGGATGAAGTGGTAACAGGAATGATGGAGAGAGAAAACAAGATTCCGATTGGCTACATTCCAACTGGAACAACCAATGATTTTGCTAACAGTCTTCATATTCCGAAAGATTTGCTGGAAGCAGCAAGCACTGCAGCAACCGGAGCAGTATTTCCTTGTGATGTAGGACGTTTTAATGACGATATTTTTGTGTATGTGGCTGCGTTTGGACTTTTTACGGATGTATCTTATGAGACAAAACAGGAAGTGAAAAATGTACTTGGACATCTGGCATATGTACTGGAGGGTGTAACACGTATTTTTGATATTCCTTCTTATAACATTCGTGTGATTCATGATGGAGATGTAATAGAGGATGAGTTTATTTACGGTATGGTGACGAATTCACGTTCCGTAGGAGGCTTCCGCAATATGATTGGACAGGATGTAGCATTTGATGACGGTGAATTTGAAGTGACATTGATTAAAACTCCGAAGAATCTAATTGCCCTGCAGGAAATCATTGCCGCACTTTTGCTTAACCAGTTTGATACAAAATATATGTATTCTTTCCGCACAAAGAAAATCACCTTTGAGTCCGAAGAGAGCATACCGTGGACGTTAGATGGGGAGTTTGGCGGTGAAAATGACCACGTATATATTAAAAACTGTAAGCAGGAACTGGATATTGTTGTTCCGGAAAAATATCTGGACAGTATTTCAGAACAAAGAATCGAAGAACAGAAAAAGAACGGAAAAAGACATCTGGCATTTGAAAAATTCGTGGATGATATGATGAAAGAGAAGGACAAAAGAGAAAATAAATAAAAAAAGGCTTGTATATTATTTTCAAATAAGGTATACTAGGCAAGTGAGGTAATTACTCATCTGGCCCCCTGGTCAAGCGGTCAAGACGCGACCCTCTCACGGTCGAATCAGGGGTTCGATTCCCCTGGGGGTCAGCCTGTTAAATCAAATATCACATAGCATTGATAGTGGAGGAAGCGTGTATGTTAGTATCAGCAAAAGAAATGTTACAGAAAGCAAAAGCTGGACACTACGCAATAGGTCATTTCAACATTAACAATCTGGAGTGGACAAAATCAATCTTACTTGCGGCAGAAGAAACCAGATCACCTGTTATTCTCGGAGTGTCTGAAGGCGCAGGAAAGTATATGACCGGATATAAAACTGTCGTTGGAATGGTAAATGGTATGCTGGAGGAACTTAACATAACAGTTCCGGTAGCGCTTCATCTTGACCATGGAAGTTATGAAGGATGTTTGAAATGTATCGAAGCAGGATTTTCATCAGTCATGTTTGATGGTTCACATTATCCGATTGAAGAGAATGTGGCAAAGACAAAAGAGTTAGTGAAAATCTGCGCAGAAAAAGGAATTTCTCTTGAAGCAGAAGTTGGTGCCATCGGTGGAGAAGAAGATGGTGTTATCGGCATGGGTGAATGTGCTGACCCGAAGGAATGCAAGATGATTGCAGACCTTGGTGTAGACTTCCTGGCAGCAGGAATTGGTAATATCCATGGAAAGTACCCTGCAAACTGGAAAGGGCTTAGTTTTGAAACTCTGGATGCTGTTCAGCAGTTGACCGGAGACTTGCCACTTGTACTTCACGGAGGAACAGGAATTCCGGAAGATATGATTAAAAAAGCAATCAGTCTTGGTGTTTCCAAGATTAATGTAAATACAGAATGCCAGCTGGCATTCGCAGATGCAACACGTAAATATATCGAAGCTGGAAAAGACCTTGAAGGCAAGGGCTTTGACCCACGTAAGTTATTAAAACCAGGTAGCGAAGCGATTATTGCGATTGTAAAAGAGAAGATGGAACTGTTTGGTTCTGTTGGAAAAGCCGAATAATTGTTCGTTACATATGAAGCGACAACCGAAGGAGTTTTGCACTTAAGCAAGACTCCTTTTTAGTAATTTTTGCAGCGAAAGGATAAAAGAATGAGTGAAGTAATTAAGGTGATGGATATTTTTGGCGAGAACGTATTTAACGATGCGGTCATGCAGGAAAGACTTCCACGAAAAACTTACAGAGAATTAAAGAACACGATTGAAGCAGGTACAGAGCTTCAGTCCACAACTGCAGATGTGATTGCACATGAGATGAAGGAGTGGGCAATTGAAAAGGGAGCAACCCACTATTCACATTGGTTCCAGCCTCTTACAGGAGCAACTGCAGAAAAACACGATGCGTTTATTTCTGCACCAAAGTCAAATGGTAAAGTTCTGATGGAATTCTCCGGAAAGGAACTGATTAAAGGGGAACCAGATGCATCTTCCTTCCCATCAGGAGGACTTCGTTCGACTTTCGAGGCAAGAGGGTATACAACATGGGATTGTACTTCTCCGGCATTTATCAAAAAGAGTGCAGATGGAACAACAGCGATTTTATATATTCCGACAGCATTCTGTTCTTATACAGGAGAAGCACTGGATCAGAAGACACCACTGCTCCGCTCTATGGAAGCGATTGACAAACAGTCTGTACGATTGATTCGTTTGTTTGGAAATACAACTTCTACCAAGGTTACACCATCGGTTGGTATTGAACAGGAATATTTTCTGGTAGACAGAGACAAATATCTGAAACGAAAAGATTTGGTATTTACAGGACGTACGTTGTTCGGGGCAATGCCTCCAAAAGGGCAGGAACTGGATGACCACTATTTTGGAGCTATTCGTGAACGTATTGCTGAATTTATGCAGGATGTGAACGAAGAACTCTGGAAACTTGGTGTTTCTGCAAAGACACAGCACAATGAGGTCGCACCGGGACAGCATGAACTGGCTCCGATTTACAGCATGTGCAACGTGGCAGTAGACCACAATCAGCTTGTGATGGAGACTTTGAAAAAGGTGGCATATCAGCATAATTTACACTGTCTTCTTCATGAAAAGCCATTTGAAGGTGTAAATGGTTCTGGTAAGCACAATAACTGGTCTTTGGTAACCGATGACGGAATCAATTTACTTGACCCGGGTAAGAAGCCACATGAAAATATGCAGTTCTTACTGGTACTTACCTGTATCTTAAAGGCAGTAGATGAACATGCAGCATTGTTAAGAGAATCGGCTGCCGATGCGGGAAATGACCACCGTCTTGGTGCGAATGAAGCACCACCGGCAATTATTTCTGCATATCTGGGTGACCAGTTGGAAGATGTACTTGCGCAGATGATTAAGACAGGTGAGGCAGAACGAAGCCTGAAGGGCGGAAAGCTTCATACAGGAGTCAGTACATTGACTGATTTCGCAAAGGACGCCACAGACAGAAACCGTACCTCACCATTTGCATTTACCGGAAATAAATTCGAGTTCCGTATGGTCGGCTCCAGAGATTCGGTTGCCTCTCCAAACGTAGTGCTTAATACCATTGTTGCAGAAGCATTTTCTGAAGCATGCGACTATCTGGAAAAAGCAGAAAATTTTGATGTGGCAGTACATGAACTGATTAGTAAATATGCAACAGAACACCAGAGAATCGTGTTCAATGGCAACGGCTATTCCGAGGAATGGGTAAAAGAAGCAGAACGCAGAGGACTTCCCAATATTACCAGTATGGTGGAAAGTATTGAGTACTTAACCACAGAAGATACTGTAAATATGTTTGAAAAATTCGATGTATTCAGCAGAGCAGAGCTGGAATCACGTGCAGAAATTAAATATGAAACATATGCGAAGGTTATTAATATCGAATCACGTTCTATGATAGATATTGCAAGCAAGCATATTATTCCGGCAGTGATTAAATATATTACGGCACTTGCAACTTCCATCAATCAGGTGCGTCAGGCAAGCAGTGCGGTAACGGTGGAAGTTCAGGAAGAACTTCTTACAAAATCATCTGAGCTTCTGACAGAGACAAGAAATGCACTTAAGAAACTGGAAGAGGTAACGGCTCAGGTAGAACAAGTACAGCCGATCCGTGATAAAGCATTTTTCTTCAGGGAACAGATTGTTCCGGCTATGGAAGCACTGCGTAAACCAGTAGATGAACTGGAAATGATTGTAGATAAGAATATGTGGCCGATGCCTTCATATGGTGACTTATTATTTGAAGTATAAAAACAGAACATAAAGCTGTAGACGGGAGGAGACAGATTGAATAAAACAGAATTTTTACAACAACTGAGAGAAGCGCTTACGACAGATTTGTCCTCTCGTGCAGTAGAGGAAAATATCAGATATTACAGTCAGTATATCAGTGATGAAGAACGGAAGGGCAGAACAGAAGAAGAGATATTAAATGAGCTTGGAGACCCTTGGCTAATTGCAAAGACGATTATCGATACAGGTGTATCGGAAGAGGCAAATGAATATAGTTCATACGGTTCTTCGGAGAACAGTGATTATCAGGGGTATGGCAGACAGTCAGACTATGATGGAATGAAAGTGTATCATGTGGATACATGGTGGAAGAAAGCTCTGATTATTGTGGGAGTAATTGTAGTCATCGGACTGATTCTGTCGCTGATTACAGGAGTGGTCAGTCTGCTTGCACCGGTTCTTGTACCAATCCTGATTATCGCAATTATCATAAATTTATTAAAACGCTAAAGAAAAGGCATTTCTTTCCTTATATGAAAGGGGAGAAATGCCTTTTATAGTTTATACGCGTCAACGCAGTCTTTAATCCGTTGTTTTGTATAAAAGTAAATGACCGATAGGGGAGCTATCGGTCATTTGAGGGGAGTATAAATAATTAATAAGGGGTTGTAGAAATTAACTTTCCACAAACATAAGTATAATATACTAACTATGAAAAAGCAAGATAAAAATAAAAAAATAATGAACATCTAAAGAATTTCTTAATGTCAGGATAAAACTTGAAAAGCGAGCAATACTATGGTTGTACAAATGTGATAGGAGGAAATTCAAATGGCAAAGAATTACAATGATGCTGATTCAAACAGCACAAACAAAAACAGCACAAACAGTACAAACAAAAATGGAATGAACAAGAACGCTTCTAATAAGAATGCGTATAACAGTTCTAACAAGAATGCATCAAATAAAAATGCAGCAAATAAGAATGGGGCATATCAGAGCAAGAACACAACTTCAAGCTATGATGAAACAGACAAGTATTAGGAAAAGCAGACAAAAGGGCGGTATCAGGAAAGGTACCGCCTTTTCGTTGCCGTGTGCCTGGCAAAGACGGACGATATTTTCCGATGTAAGTATTTTTTATATAGGGGTATCAGTGCTTGACAAATACGCAGATAACCACGTAATATAAATGGAGAGTAGAAAGTGGAGGAAACCAATGGAAAAACTGGAATTAATTGCGCCTTGTCATTTCGGATTAGAGTCAGTTCTGAAAAGAGAAGTGCTGGATTTAGGATATGAGATATCTTCGGTAGAAGATGGAAGAGTCAGTTTCTGGGGAGATGCACAGGCAATTTGTGATGCCAATGTATTTCTCAGGACAGCAGAAAGAATATTGTTGAAAGTGGGAGCTTTTAAAGCAGAGACATTTGAAGAACTGTTTGATAAGACGAAAGCGATTCCATGGGAAAATTACATACCAAAAGATGGGAAATTCTGGGTAACGAAAGCGGCTTCTGTAAAGAGTAAGCTGTTCAGTCCTTCCGATATCCAGTCCATTATGAAGAAAGCCATGGTGGAACGGTTAAAACAGAAATATCACGTAGAATGGTTCGCAGAAGATGGAGCATCCTATCCGGTACGTGTATTTTTAATGAAGGATATTGTGACAATCGGAATTGATACTTCAGGGACTTCCCTTCATAAGAGAGGCTATCGCCAGATGACGGTAAAAGCGCCAATTACAGAGACATTGGCAGCCTCACTTATTATGCTTACACCGTGGAAAAAGGACCGTATTTTAGTTGACCCATTCTGCGGAAGCGGAACATTTCCAATCGAAGCAGCAATGATGGCGGCAAATATTGCACCGGGCATGGATCGGTCTTTTACAGCGGAAGACTGGGACAATCTGATTCCGAAAAAGGCATGGTATGATGCCATGGATGAGGCACATGATTTGGTAAATGCAGATATCGAAGTGGATATTCAGGGCTATGATTTGAACCCGGAGGCAGTGAAAGCTGCAAGGCAGAATGCGAAAGACGCAGGCGTGGACCATTTAATTCATTTTCAGGAGCGTGCGGTCAAAGATTTGCGGCATCCGAAAAAATATGGTTTTATTATCACGAATCCGCCATACGGAGAGCGACTGGAAGAAAAGAAAGACCTTCCTGCATTATATAAAGAGTTTGGAGAAAGTTTCAAGCGCTTGGATACCTGGTCGGCTTACATGATTACCAGCTATGAAGAAGCAGAGAAATATTTTGGCAGAAAAGCGGATAAGAACCGTAAGATTTACAATGGAATGTTGAAAACCTATTTTTATCAGTTCCAGGGTCCAAAACCTCCAAGAAGAGAAAAATAAAAGATTCGTATACATGCAAATAAAGAAAATAAGAAGGAAGCAACAATATGAAAATCATTTTTGCCACAGGCAATCAGAATAAAATGAAAGAAATCCGTATGATTTTACAGGATTTAGGAATGGAAATCCTATCTATGAAAGAGGCAGGCGTTTCCATAGATATCGAAGAAAATGGAGCAACTTTCGAGGAAAATGCCATGATTAAGGCATCGGCTATTGCGGAGCTTCCAGAAGTAAAGGCGATGAATGCCATCGTTCTGGCGGATGATTCTGGTCTGGAAATTGACCATCTGAATAAAGAGCCGGGAATTCGTTCCGCACGTTATGCTGGAACAGATACTTCTTATTTAATTAAGAATAATCTGTTGCTTTCCAGAATGAAAGGTGTGCCGGATGAAGAAAGAACAGCACGGTTTGTCTGCGCCATAGCAGCCGTATTTCCGGATGGGGAGAAGGAAGTAGTCCGTGGAACCATGGAAGGTCGGGTGGCTTATGAAATCGCCGGAGCAAATGGATTTGGCTATGATCCAATTTTCTATTTGCCAGAGTATGGATGTACATCGGCAGAACTCAGCCCGGAAAAGAAGAATGAACTCAGTCATCGTGGACAGGGACTTCGGATGATGCGCAAGATTATGGAGAAGAAACTGCAGCAGTAGTGGAGAGCGAAGGCTGCAAATATAAAATTCATGATGATAGAATAAGGGAAAAGAAGATGAGAATTTTAATTGTAAGCGATACCCATGGAAGACATGATAAATTTGATAAAGCGCTTGAAAAAGCAGGGAAGATTGACCTTGTGATTCATCTTGGAGATATTCAGGATGAGGAGGACTATATGGAAAATGCAAGCGGCTGTCCGGTGTGTATGGTTGCGGGAAACAATGACTATTTCTCAGACCTTCCTTATGAAAGAACAGAAGTAATTGGCGGTAAGAAAATGTTTTTGACACATGGACATTCCTACGCAGTGCACAGCGGACTTCGCAGGCTTGCTGAAGAAGGAAAAAGACATCAGGCGGAAGTGGTACTGTTTGGACACACCCATGTGCCATGTGTGGAGGAGCAGGAGGGCATCCTGTTTGTAAATCCTGGAAGCCTCACCTATCCACGACAGGAAGGACATAAACCAAGCTACGCAATTATGGAAATCAGTGATTCAGGAGAAATCCGTGTTAATATAGAATATTTGATGTAAATGTATTAGAAATAATTGCGTCAAAAAATTGCTTTTTAATTGTATCAAAAAAATTGTGTCAAAAAAATAAAAAATTGTTGACATTTGATTCCGAAAGTAATATAATAATCATTGTCTTACGGAGAGCGTAAGACAAATGAAAACGGGGTGTGGCTCAGCTTGGCTAGAGCGCCTGGTTTGGGACCAGGAGGTCGCAGGTTCGAATCCTGTCACCCCGATCATCCTGCGGGTGTAGTTCAATGGTAGAACACCAGCCTTCCAAGCTGGATACGTGGGTT